>ULYL01020269.1_pt1 | contig 114039 bp, 87 predicted proteins | sample 1962211 | NCBI WGS metagenome assembly ULYL01 (sample SAMEA4835864, study PRJEB28245) | human gut metagenome | biome: gut microbiome; material: fecal sample | place: Denmark | collected 2008
AAAATTACTACTCTGAAATCAAGCAAGTCTTTGATTATCAGCATTTTATAGGTTGCGCCTCTCTGGGAGCTGACGTGCTCCCACCATTCAAATCGGGTGGTTCCACATCAGGAATCGGGCTATCCCACCACTTAATCCTGCACGCAACCTAAAATCGCAGCGCGAATTTACGGCATCTCGACAGATTTAACAAGTTTTTCTGCAAGATTCTGGAAAGCAAGACCGTCAGGACGGGATGACAGGGCGGCAGGCTCGCCTGCATTGCCATTCTCGCGGATGCTCTGGACGATAGGAATCTGGCCAAGAAGCGGAACTCCATATTTCTCAGCCATGGAAAGTGCCATATACGAAAAAGCCCCTCACTTTCGTGAAGGGCTTTCAGGCGGTGCGGATGGGGCTCGAACCCACGACCTCGGGCGTGACAGGCCCGCATTCTAACCAGCTGAACTACCGCACCGTGTTCTGCTGTGTTTGAGGTTTTTCTCAAATGCGAATGCAAAGATAGGTATATTTTCCGGACCTGCAAGCGTTTTGTGTAAAAATTTTCAAAAATTTCGATATAAAACGATACTTGCTGGAAACGAAAAAAACGGGCAGAATCACTTCTGTCCGCTTTTCCCAGCACTTTATCAAATGGAATTATTTGATTTCGATTACTTTATGAGTATGTTCAGGTTCAACCTTGACGACCTTAGGGATATTGACCTTTAATACACCGTGCTCGACCTGAGCATTGATCTTTTCCCTGTCGGCATCCTCCGGCAGAAGCATTGTCTGCTGGAATTTGCTGTATGAGAATTCGCGACGGAGGTAATGACCGTGTTTCTTCTCATCATTGTTCTCCTGTTTCTTTTCCATATTGATTACAAGGTCTCCGTTCTCATCGAGAGAAACTTTGAAATCATCCTTGGTCATGCCCGGAGCAGCGAGCTCCAAGTCATAACTGTTTTCGTTTTCTAATACGTTGATGGCCGGAGCGGTAGCATTTGATTTCTCCATCCAGTCATTGTCAAAGAAATCATTGAACATGCTTGGTAACCAATTCTGGTTATAAACTCTTCTTGAAGGTACCATAATATAAATCTCCTATTTTTAATTTCGTTTAACTTTCCCGGCCCTCAGACCCTTTCGGATCCTGTGCCGGTTCTTTGTCTGGTCTTTCGACCGGACGCCTTAGTTTATGGCAATCTGCATACCATTGTGAAAAAAGTCCTAAAAGAGGACAAAATGTCTTGTATATGGACAAAATGGCATTGGTTTATTGTCAAAATGTCCGAAAGCCGCATTGTCTTAAATTGGAATATGTAGTAAAAGATGTATATTTGCAAATTCGGTTTGTCGGAAGGTGCGCACGTGCCTAAGGGCTGTGCCAATGACATTGACCGAAGCTTCAAAACGGGAGTGAATATGCCTGACAACGGAAATATCATAATTAAGGGGGCCAAGGTCAATAACCTCAAGAATGTGACGGTGGAGATTCCGCGCAACAAGTTTACCGTGGTTACCGGAATTTCGGGCTCCGGAAAATCTTCATTGGCCTTCGACACATTGTTCGCGGAGGGGCAGCGGCGTTTTGCGGAGAGTCTGTCCTCTTATGCGAGGCAGTTTCTCGGCAGGATGAGCAAGCCGGACGTGCAGGCTATCGAGGGGATCCCGCCGGCAATCGCGATAGAGCAGAAGGTCAATACGAGGAACCCGCGCTCCACGGTTGCCACGACCACTGAGATCTACGATTATCTGAGGGTGATATTTGCCCGTATAGGAAGGACGTTCTCGCCGATAAGCGGGGTGGAGGTGAAGTGCCATAGCGAAAATGACGTCATGGCTTTCATAATGGGCAGCGCAGAACCGTCAGCCGTCTATCTTTTGGCGGAAATCGGCTGGGATTCGAGGGCGGACAAGACCGAATTGCTGCTTTCCCTGAAGGAGGAGGGCTATTCGAGGCTGTTTTCCGAGACGGAAGGGCAGATGCGGATCGATGATGTCATACGGGGCGCCGAGGCGGGAGAGTTCCCGACCGGTCTGTTGCTGATGATAGACCGTATGAAGCTGCCGGCCGTCAAGAACGGTGTCCCGGTCCCTGAAGGAGCCGTGTCAATGTCCCTGAGCGAATGGGAAGATATCAAGACTCGTCTGCATTCTTCTATCGCCACCTGTTTCAGCAAAGGGAACGGGACAATGTACGTGAAGATCGACCTGGGCGGCGGCAAATCATCTTTTCAGAAATTTGTTGACCGGTTCGAGGCGGACGGCATGACTTTCCGCAAGCCGGACGAATATATGTTCAGTTTCAACAGCCCGTTGGGGGCCTGTCCTGTGTGCGGCGGATTGGGAAAAATCATCGGCGTAAGCGAGGACCTGGTGGTGCCTGACAAGACATTGAGCATATACGACGGGGCTATAGCCTGCTGGAAAGGGGATAAAATAGGCTGGTTCAAGGATCACCTGGTCAGTGTGGCCGGCAAATATGATCTGAGAATTTTCGAACCGTACTGCAACCTCACCGAGAAAGAAAAGGCATTGATATGGGACGGGCACAAGGCTGCGACCGAGGAGGATTCTGTCATCGGTATCAATGAATTTTTCAAATGGGTGGAGGCGAACCGGTATAAAATCCAGTACAAATATCTGCTGAGCCGTTTTTCCGGAAGGACGGTCTGCCATGAATGCAAGGGCAGCCGGCTCAGGAAAGATGCCTTGTACGTAAAGGTGGGCGGAAAGAATATCCACGAGCTCCTGAGCATGAACGTGCACCAGCTGATGGACTTCTTCAAGAACCTGAAACTGACTGAGTATGAGAACTCTATCGTGAAGAAGGCGGTTTCGGAAGTCACATCGCGGCTCCAGTACATCTCTGACGTGGGACTCGGTTATCTGACATTGAACCGTGCCAGCAATACTCTCTCCGGCGGTGAAAGCCAGCGTATCAATCTGGTAACAGCGCTCGGCAGTTCTCTGGTCGGGTCAATGTATATTCTCGATGAACCGAGCATCGGCCTGCATCCGAGAGATACCGACAGGCTCATAAGCGTCATCAAGCGTCTCCGTGACATCGGTAATACCGTAGTCGTCGTGGAGCATGATGAGGAGATAATCCGGTCGGCCGATATGCTTATCGATATGGGACCTTTGGCCGGGGTCAATGGCGGTGAGGTCGTGTTCCGCGGACCGGTGGACGACAACCTGACAGAGGAGCAGATTTCTGCGTCAATGACGTTGCAGTACATAACAGGCCGCCGCAAGATGCCTCTCCGGGCCAAACGTCCGTGGACATATTATGTAGGCGTGGAGGGCGCCATGGAGCACAATCTGAAGGATATCAATGTCAAGTTCCCTCTCGGGGTGCTTACTGTGGTGTCCGGTGTCAGCGGTAGCGGCAAGTCTTCGCTTGTCGGCGATGTGCTCTATCCTGCCGTGTACAGGCATCTGAACCAGACGGGTCAGCAGCCGGGCATATTCCGTCATCTCACCGGCAATCTGGACCGGATTTCATCGATCGAATATGTGGATCAGAACCCGATAGGGAAGAGTTCCCGTTCCAATGCCGTCACCTATCTGAAGGTGTATGACGACATCAGGAAGCTGATGAGCGAGCAGCAGTTCGCCAAGGTCAATGGCTTCACGCCGTCATATTTCTCATTCAATCAGGACGGCGGACGATGCTCGGAGTGCCAGGGTGAAGGGTTTGTTCATATCGGAATGCAGTTTATGGCTGATGTGACAATGGTTTGCGAGGCTTGTGGCGGCAAACGGTTCAAGCCAGAAATCCTGGAAGTGAGGTACAATGGAAAGAATATCGACGATATCCTGAATATGAGCGTGGACGAGGCCATAACGTTTTTCGGCGCGCAGAAGGAGGCCGCAGCGAAAGGCATTGCCAAGAAACTTCAGCCTCTCGTGGATGTCGGCCTCTCCTATATCAAGCTCGGTCAGAGCAGCAGCACATTGTCAGGCGGTGAAAGCCAACGTATCAAATTGGCTTATTTCCTCTCGATGAACGATACCTCCGACAAGCCGTCTGCCAAGAAAATAATGTTCATATTCGATGAACCTACCACAGGCCTGCACTTCTTCGATGTGGAAAAATTGCTCAGATCCTTCGATGCTCTCTTGGAGAAAGGCCACTCCGTAGTGGTCGTGGAGCACAATATGGATGTGATCAAAGCAGCCGACTGGGTAATAGAACTCGGTCCTGACGCCGGTGACTTCGGAGGTGAAGTCGTATTCCAGGGCACGCCTGAGGACCTCGCCGCCAAAGGCCGCACCTACACGGCCAAGTATCTCAAGAAAATGAAGGGCTAACCGCTTGAGAACCTGAGATACAGGCGTTTACCGCTTACGAACTGCGTGAGTCTTACAATGTAACCGCGCTTGGCGATGCTGACCTCGTAGCGAATGTTCTGGAATGTGCTGTCCGTTGTGACCGCAATCCCTGTCGCTTCTTTATGGTATGTGGCTCCGTCATCGGAACTGATATCTACTGTGAACCCTATTGTTGAGGAAAACTCTTGTCCGTCAGAGTATTTCCTATATTTTATGCTCGAGATGTCAATCTCACCAGACTGGTTTGACGAGGTTATGGCAATGCTGTCTTGCGCACATGCCAACCTGTAACTGATATCCGTCAGAGGTGGCAAGACCTTTCCTTCCGCAAGCACTGGCTCATCGTATCTGTCAAATGCCTCCATCGGGAGATTCCATGTGTATATCCGGTTCGGCAGCAGGGTAGTGTTCCCCGGAATAGAGTAGATGTGCCAGCCGGAGTCCGACTCTATCTGGAATGCAAGTCCTTCATAATCAAGCGGCGGCATCACCATATAATAGTCTTCTTCCTCACCGGTTCCGCTTCCGGCCACCGGTGCGCCAGTAGCCGCGTAGTCTCTGCTCTCTTCCGAGCAGGTCTTATTATCTGCTTCGTCACTTGCACACTCCAACTTCAGAGGCCGGCCAATCTTGAAGCCGTCACTTTTTGTGCTTTCCCAAGTTATGGCACCGTCAGCGCCCATCTGTCCGGTAATCCCGCCTATATCCCTATAGGCTCCGGCACTTATGTTTCTTATGACCGCCGGCTTGTCAGTCTTGTCAATGCAGTGCAACCGCAGTCTCACGATGCTGCAGATACCGGAAAACTCCAATGAGTTGCCTGTAGAATGTGCGGCCATCGGATACAGCAGCTTGTCGTTGCGCTGCTCTTCCGGCATGGTGAACACACCTTGAATCCAATTCCTGTCAGGATAGAATCCAAGATAACTGTCAGACGCATTCAAGCGACGGTTTCCTTCTAAGGACTTGTCGAAAACAAACCGTGCTGAAGCTGTTCCGGAATCCTCTGTGATATAGATGCTTTCGCCTCTGTCATCCATAATTCTGATTCTGTCACCTGTTTCCCAATAAACCGGAATATCACCGGCTGAGTTCATATCCGGACAGACTTTAGTCGTGCTTGCGGGGAGACAGATTCCTGCAGAAAACATCATTGATGACTCCTCCAGTGTGGTTTCCGTTTGTCTGCATCCGGGCAGGAGCAGAACTAAGGCAAATTGTGATAATAGTCTCTTCATCAGTAGCTTATGATATTAGTGTATGAAGGAAGTTGTGACTGGATGTTCGCGGGGATGACATTGTCTTTCGCATATAGCGTAAGGCCTGCCGGTACACTGTAGAACAGCTTGCTCATTGAGATACCGTCCTGGATGCCGGTCATATCCATCCGGAGAGTTTTCAGATTTATGCAACTGGCTAACATAAAGGTCATGTCCGTCACCTTGCTGAAGTCGAAACTGCTCAAATCAAGATCCACTACGCGTGTATTGCTGAACATGGAGTATATTTTCTCTACATTCGTGGTGCAGAAAGATGATACGTCTATACTTTCCAGTGAAGTGCATCCTTGGAACATCATGCACATATCAGTAGAGCTTTCCGTATGGAATCCGCTCAGATCCAGAGTCTTCAGCTTTGAGCATTCGAGAAACAGATAGCTTATGTCTTTTGCCCCGCTTGCGTCGAAATCTTCCGAGACAAAGGACTCGAGAGAATAACAGCGTTCAAACATTGAATGCAGCATGCAGTCAGGTCCGCATTTGAATTTTCTGATAGTCAGAGATTTGAGCGCGTCGCAATTCGCGAACATATAGTAACAGCTCTTGAGTTTCGGTGATATCATGTTTTCGATTGCAAGTTCTCTTACGTTGAAGCAGTTGTGGAACATCTCACGTCCGTTTTCAAGATTTGAAAAATCAAATCCGGACAAGTCCAGAACCTCGGCTCCACAACGGGCAAACATGAAATCCATACTCTTGACAAGAGGCGTCCTGAATCTGGAAATATCCAAAGAGTTCAGCTTCTTGCAGTTATAGAACATGTAGCTCATGGTAGTTGCCTTGTCTGTACGGAAACTGCTTATGTCCAGTGATTCAAGCTTGATGCAGTCATTGAACATGCCGGAAAAATAGAGGGAAGCATCGGTGTTGAAGTTTCTCAAATCAAGCTGTGTAAGTTCTTTGCAACTTGAGAACATGTAGCTCAAGTTTGTGACTTTTTCTGTCGAGAAATTCGAGACGTCAAGTGACCTTAGCTGTTTGCAGCCATTGAACATCGCTCCCATACTGGTGACATTGTCCGTCTTGAATCCGGAAACATCCAGCGACGTGATAGTCTCACATCCGCCAAACATGTTGTTCATGTCCTTGACATTGCGCGTGTCAAATCCTGTCACGTCCAGTGCTTCCAGATTTCTGCAGAAGCTGAACATGGACTCCATGTTCTCGGCGGAATCCGTTCGGAAACCGTCAAGGGCTATTGTGGTCAGGTTTGTGTCCCATCCGAACAGATAGGACATGTCCTTTACTGCCGAAGTCTCCAGTTTGTTTATATCCAGATGGATGAGAGAAGAGCAGTCATAGAACATCTTATGGATGTTGACCAGATTGACAGTGTTCAGTTTCTTCTCCGGAAAAAATACATATGCGAGTTTCCAGCAATTGTCGAATGTGCAGTCCATACTTGTAAACGGAAGCGGATTCAGATGCGAAAGGTCTATTCCTATAAGGTATTTGTGGGTTTCCATATACCTGTTGTCCTGCATCAGACGGTCCAGTGTCTTGGCATCATGGTTCAGCCATAGAATCGCTTTGTGCTTGCCCTCCGTTTGGAATCTGTGATAAAAGCTCTTATAGGGACTTGAATATTTATCATACTCAAAACTGATTTCAGTGCCGTCATCATATAGGATACCCTTGAGGTTGTCCAGATGAGAGGTGCATATCGGGACGTCCTGGCTCGGGTCAGCAACAAGATACTCCGCAATAATGGCATTGCTGAGCTGCATTACCCTTACAGTCTGTGTCTTTCCTGACTCTTCCTGAGTGAATCTCACCAGACATTCGCGGTCCGTATCGAATTCCGGAATTTCGTATTCAACCGAATTGCCATCGCCGGACAGAACGAACGAATCGAATATTTCAGGCGTTTCCGCATTCCAGGTCGCGCCCTTGTCAATGCTGAAGTCCATTTTCCATGACACGTTCCGGTCTTTGCCCGACCCGTCGCTGAATGTGCTTGAAGAAAGGCTGGTGATGTTTATCTTCCCGTTACCCCCGTCTCTGAATGACTCCACTCTGCTTCTGTCCGTCTCGAATCTGTACTCAAGACCGGTTATCGCAGACTCGTCATTCTCGCGGATGATGTCGTTAATGCCGGCTGATCTGAACTGTGCAAGGTCCAGGTCAATGTTCAGGATACCTGACCGTTCAATGTCTATGCTGCCCGGAAGGGAATATATCTTTTTGCCCGCATCTGTTCCATCGGAAACAAGAGACAGCTGTATTTTCAGTTCGCCTATGCTTTCAGGAGGAAGCACAATGCAGAAATCTTTCGGCTCTGAACTGAGTTTTACACCGCTTCCACAGTTGAGTGTCAGCACATTGCCTCCATCTTTCCCCATCATCCAGGTGCCGGATGCAGATGTGCAGGACAGGCTGCCGTACAGGTTCTTGTCGGCTTTAAGCTTTATTTCATTGACATAAGCGTCTTTTTTCAACGAGCTTATCCTGAGCCTGCAGATGCCGCACAAGTTCTTGAACGACAGCTCTTTCGTGGTGGAAGATGCTGCCATCGGCATTGATCCGTTTCCGAATCCTGATTCGGAATATTCCTGAGTGGATTTAAGCGACAGGACATGCTTTCCGTCGGCAAAGGAATATCCTGAGGCAGGGTAGAATGCCTGCCATTCATCTGCTTTCTTCGCTTTGGCATTACCTGAAACGCTCTGGTCATACACGAATTTGGCGCTTCCTGCTCCCTCATCTTCCGTGACGAAGTAAGATGAGGCAGGGACTGAAGATGAAGAGGAAATGACGATTCTGTCTCCTCTTGACCAAAGCAGCGGATATTGTCCATCTTCAGTCCTGTCTCCCATAAGTGTCTTGCATTCAGCATATTCCATGTGCCTGGCGATAAACTCCAGATTATCGGATACATTAAGTTCTCCGGCCTCTTTATTGCAGGCGCAGCACAAGGTGGCGGCTGAGAACAATAGAATAATCGGATAGCGGTCAATAGTCTTCATAGTATCAGAATTCATTGATGGTATTGTCTTCATTTGTTTCATTGATGGTGATATCCCCAGAAGTGAACAGATTCTCAGTGGAGTTTACTGAAAAATGCCCTCCGCTATAGGATATGGAGTATGTGGTCAGTCTGCCTTTTTCCCACTTGTGGCCTTCAAGCGGAATACTCCCTGTCTCAGAGTCTCCGTTTTCCGTGACGGTTATGTTCAGACAGGCTTTGGAACCGCGTCCGAACTCCTGAGGCGGCAGCAGGAAAGCAAGTGAGGGATCAGACATCGTAAATGTCCTTTCAGAAGAAAGCCCGGTCCATTCTCCATTTTCAATATTGTATATACCGTCTCCTCGGATGCCGGACAGGGATATTCCAGTAATCGCAGCCTCTTCGCTGAATGTTTCTCCCTTCCGGAATCGTATGGCGGTAAGTGTGTGGTTGAAAGCGAGTTGTACTGTTCCTTCTCTCCGCACGTCACTTGCCGCAAAAAGGTCAATCTGTTCCTCTGCTTTGGCTTTGGCTGAGAATTGCAGCGAAGGCGCCCCGCCGGCCGGAAGCGGACTGATCCCATTGTCTGATGAAGGGTATGGCGAAAACGCATAGAACCGTATGTCTGTGTCATTCATCCAGTAGAGAGGCGTAGAACTGCTCCATCCTCCATCGCGTTTCACTACTTTCATGTTCCACATATAGTCGGTACGTGCTGCGCCTTCTGTCCCGAGGCAGGCGGAAAGGCTGAAGTCGGCTGGGCTTGCTGCATTCCCGGACGGTGACGGGGATTTGACGACGGAGGCACTGAACCGTACCTGATTGTTCTCAGTCTGGTGGCTGTCCAGGACAGTGACAACTACCATTTCGGCAGCGCTCGCAGGTGCCCCGCCTTCAATATACAGGATGCCGCTTCCAGGCTTTTTCAAGTGCAGGGTTACTCCGTGTCCGTCTTTGTCCATAGTGTAGTCATATATGCCACGGCTTTTGTCATATTCCAGCTCTTCTTCTCCAAACGACAGCCTTGACCCTTTTGGCTCTATCTCTGCCCATATATGCAGGTCAGAGCCGACTTTTCCTTCTACATAATTGCCGGGATGGAGACGTATGGACGCTTTTCCGTATGGTAAAAGACTGCTCTTGTCGATTCTCCAGCTGTCCTCCTCTAGACCGCTCCCTGAAGGGCTTACCCGTATATGGTAATGACAGTTCCGCTGGACATCGAAATCAGACGGGGAGTCTCCCAGATAAAACCTGTATTTAAGATATTCTCCTGGACCGGTGTACAATGAGTCTGAACGATACTCTGCCTGAATCTCGATATATGAGCATAGTCCTGCCACAGCATCTGCCATATCCAGAACCTTGTCCTTCTCCGTCTTGGCCTCCGGAAGCAATCTGCCCTGCATGTTTTCAAGCATATACACGCTTACCTCACGGCTTACACCACCGCTCCTGTCAATGTTCAAGTCATCAGCCTCACCATAGCTTTTGCAATATCCTGATGCGAACACATCATTGCCCCCGCTGACCTTGCTTTGCGAGAACAGACAGGCAGATTTGGGGCAGCCGCCCACCTGTACACTTTTGACATTGAACTTCACGTTCTTTCCAAGTCTGGTCCGGTCAATGCAGAGGGATACCTTCGCCATCATGCTCACGAGATTTATATCGATGTCATTGACCTTGTCGTCAATGTGCACAATGCCGCTTTCTCCCGTCATCGGCAGTCCTCTGCTGTATTCGTCCGGGTAGGACAGGTGGTAACGGTATTGCTTCAAGTCTTCGACCGAGCGGATGCCGGTAATCCTGAACCCCAGATTAGCGCAGGCAAATACCCTGCAGTCGGTCTGCCCGATCCATGAAAAGCTGTATCTGGCATCGTCACCGTTCATGTTAGAATCGATATAGGCTGACTCTTCAAGATGTCCTCCAGCATCAAAAATGAAGATGTTGAGGTCGGAAATCTTGACTTCATCAGGGTCGTCCGTCCTTGTCGCAGGCGTGACGGCTATGTTCACCGACACCACTGTCGATGCCGGGGATGTTTCTTTACGGCATCCGCAGAGCAGTGCCAATATCAGAACAGATAATATCTTCGCGTATCGCATGACTGTCAATATGTTATGGTCTTTTCATCCTTTATCGTCCAAGGCTTGACGCTGAACTTGCAATTCACTGTCGATAGGTTTATCGCAATATCAGGTGAACTCACACCCCGTCGTGTCAATGTTATGTCGAATATGTAGTCTTTCCCTGCCTGGACGCCGGCACTGTCAGGCGTGTTGCACCATTGCCCCCTGTTGATTTCTATCGGGTACCAAGTCCGTTCTCCGTCCAATGTCCCTTCTATCACAAGCTTGGTGAAACCGGCCCCTAGGCCCTCCTGACTGATTTCATTCTGGTAGCAGAACAGTTCCGTCTCCGGGAACCGTACTGTCTCGCCGATGTTTCCCAATCTTCTGCTGCATATGAGATTTCCGAAAGCGAATCCGGCCGTGTCAGACGGTTCCAGTTTTCCTGCGTTCAATATGCTCTCTGGTATGGTCGGGGCTTTCCCGCTCACCGGAAACCGCCCGCAGACATCAGTAAGATAGACACATACGTCTTCGAGAGACTTCCCCTCATACGGCCTTCCGTGAAAATCGCAGCTGATGCTGTTCAGCGTTATCCGGGCGAGCAGGGGAGTGAGTGCTATCTCACATTCCCTTTCGTATCCTGCATTGACCCTGTTTTCAGCATACATCACTGGTGCGTCAGGGTTCTCCGACTTCAGCTCGGCATACAGATTCTGCAGGTCGTCATAGGCGAGCACTTTACGATATTCCTCCGCGTTCAGCGGGGAATTGGCAATCGTTACCAGTATCTTTTTCCCTGCCCTCGAGGCGGATTCTGTCCTCCCGCTTCCGCCAAGTTCCGCCCGCATATAGGAATCAAGCTTCCTGAGTCTGTCATCGTTGAAATACAGTATGTCAATGTACCCTTTGACTGCCTTGTCTGTCTTGAATGTCAGTTCTGTTTTTTCCTCTCTGTCATTTCTCTCAGTCCAGGCAGTTTCAGGTGCAGTCGATGTGCAAGAATAAAAGACCGGCAACAAAAGCAAGGTTACGGCCAGAACGGCCGAAATATAGTAGATGGTCAAGTTGAAGGCGACAATATTATGAATATGCAGCCGGTCTTTTTTTATGTGATTTTTCATTTTCATGATTTGCAGTTGTTATCGTTTCCGGCTGCAAATATATTAGGATGTTTTTTAAAAAATCACCATTTTATGCGTCTCAAATGCAGATTTTTACGATTCTTAAACTTTAAAATTTGTTTTAAATGCCTTTTTTCGATTGCAAATTTGTGACATAAAAACACAAAAAAGCGGCTGGACAGACGCCAGTCGCTTTCAAAAAAATATTTTCAGGCTGTTAACCGCCGAAATTGTCATAAAGAACATTCTCAGGAGGAACTCCGAGACTGTCGAGCAATGTGTTGACAGATTTGACCATCATAGGAGGTCCGCACATGAAGTATTTGATGTCTTCCGGTGTGTCATGCTCCTTGAGGTATGTCTCGTACATAACATTGTGTACGAAACCTGCAACATATTTTACTCCTGCTTCATCAGCTGCCGGATCCGGACGGTCGAGAGCCAGATGGAAGTGGAAGTTAGGGAACTCTTTCTCGATTTCAGCATAGTCCTCGAGGTAGAATGCCTCTTTCAGGCTACGCGCGCCGTAGAAGAAGTTGACCTGCTTCTTGGTCTTGAGCGTCTTGAACAGGTGCATGATGTGGCTTCTGAGAGGAGCCATACCTGCGCCACCGCCGACAAATATATATTCCTGTGAATCAGGATCATCCTTAGGAAGAAGGAACTCTCCGAACGGACCGGAAATCATAACCTTGTCACCTGGGTGACGTGTGTAGATATATGAAGAACCGATACCAGGGTTTACAGGGAGGAGTTTGTTGCTTCCCTTAGGCGCTGTCCTGTCAAATGGAGGAGTTGCGATACGGACATTCAGTTTGATGATGTCGCCCTCAGCAGGATAAGAGGCCATAGAGTATGCTCTCATGGTCGGCTCCGGGTTCACGCACTTCAGGTCGAAGAACTTGTAGCGCTCCCAGTCTGCCTTGTACTCTGGATCTACGTCAATGTCGCTGAAATTGAATGTTCCCTGAGGAATATCAATCTGGATGTACTCTCCTGATTTGAAATCGAGGTGAACACCCTCAGGCAGCTTGACAGTGAATTCCTTGATGAAGGTAGCCACGTTGTGGTTGGAAATGACTTCGCACTCCACTTTCTTGACACTGAGCACTGACTCCGGAACCTCGATCTTGAGGTCTTCCTTGACCTTGACCTGGCAACCGAGTCTCCAGTTGTCCTTGATCTGTTTTCTGTTGAAGAATCCTGTTTCGGTAGGGAGGATGTTTCCGCCGCCTTCGAGGACTCTGACTTTGCACTGTCCGCAGTTGGCCTTGCCACCGCAGGCTGACGGGAGGAAAATCTTCTCTTCTGCAAGAGCGCCCATGAGCGAGTTGCCTGGAGCGACGTCGAGCACTTTGTTTCCTCCGTTGATGTCAATCTTGACTGTACCGCTTGGGGTCAGTTTTGTCTTTACCCACAGCAGCAGGACTACCAGAATCAGCGTAACCACTGTGATAGTTGCTACTGAGGCTATAATTGTAAGAGTAATTTCATTCATCTTTCAAGTCTCCTATTAAAGTGAAATACCCATAAATGTCATGAATGCCATGGCCATAAGACCTACGGTGATGAATGTGATACCGATACCCTTGAGAGGTGCAGGCACATTCGAGTATGACATCTTCTCTCTGATGGCGGCGAGTGTCACGATAGCGAGGAACCAGCCGATACCTGAGCCGAGAGCATAAACGGTTGCTTCACCGACATTGACGAAATCTTTCTGCTGCATGAAGAGCGCACCTCCGAGGATGGCGCAGTTCACTGCGATAAGAGGCAGGAAGATACCGAGCTCTGAGTAGAGTGTAGGTGCGAATTTCTCGACAACCATCTCTACGAGCTGTACGATAGCGGCGATGACCGCGATGAATGTGATGAAACTCAAGAAGCTGAGGTCAACGCCTGCGAGACTTGGACTGAGCCAGCTCAATGCACCAGGGCTGAGCACGTAAGTGTTCAGGAGGTAGTTGATAGGCAATGTGACCAGGAGCACAAAGATAACAGCCGCACCAAGTCCGGAAGCTGTCTTCACATTTTTAGATACTGCCAGGTATGAGCACATACCGAGGAAGTATGCAAAAATCATATTGTCAACGAAAATTGACTTTACGAATAAGCTTATATATTCCATATTACTTGCGTGTTAGTTGTTATTTCTCCTGAAGATCTTTCTGGATGCTTCTCTGTACCCATACGATACATCCGAGCAGGATGAGTGCTACAGGAGGAAGAATCACAAGTCCGTTGTTCATATAACCTGCATCGTAGAAGCACTGCGGGATCACCCGGAATCCGAAGAGGGTTCCTGAACCGAGCAGTTCACGGAAGAATGCCACGATAAGAAGAATCATAGCGTATCCTGCTCCGTTTGCAAGACCATCGAGAAGTGACGGAATAGGCTTGTTACCGAGACCGAAAGCCTCGATACGGCCCATGACGATACAGTTTGTGATGATAAGTCCCACATATACAGAGAGTTGAGTTTCAATGCTGTAGGCGTAAGCCTTGAGGAACTGGTCCACGAGGATTACCATCAGCGATACAACCACGAGCTGTACGATGATACGGACTCTGTTAGGAATGGAATTCCTCATCAGAGATACGATAAAGTTCGAAAGCGCTGTAACGACGATTACGGAAAGACCCATTACGAAAGCTCCCTTCATCTGCACGGTCACAGCCAATGAGGAACAGATACCGAGTACGAGGACAGTGATAGGATTGCCCTTGAAAATCGGATTCAATATTGTTTCTTTAAGTTTTGCGTTCATTTTATTTCCTCCTCATTATTTGGCGATTGCAAGTGAATCTGCTGAAACACAGAGTGAGTCAACTGCATTCTCCACCTCTGATGGCTGCACTGCATTGGCTGCGGCAGCTTTGAGGAACGGCTTGTAAGCCTGAAGCCAGTTGTCGATGGAAACTCCAAGTGCGTGGCTGGTGATGGAAGCGCCTGTGATGGCATCTACCGCATTCTCTTGGCCGGCAGGAGCCCCGCCTTTGACTACGCAAAATGCTTCTTCAGCCTCGAAGTCCACTTTCTTGCCTTCGAATTCTGCTCTGAATGAAGGATCGTCCTTGATCTTGGCACCAAGACCAGGAGTCTCGCTCGCGTGGTCGAAATATGCTCCGCGAATCGTCTGATAATCCTCGTTGAGGGCAATGTAACCCCAGATCGGTCCCCAAAGACCTGCGCCATAGCAAGGGATTACGGTGACTTTCTGTCCGTCTTTCTCGAAAACGAAAACAGGCAGTTTCAAGTCAGCTTTGCCGTTCTTGAGAAGATCCTTGACACGTTTGTCCTGAGCCTTGAGCTGGCTGGTAGTGTAGATTTCCTGCTTTGCAAGATCAAGTGTTCCGCACTCCTGGCCCTCTGCATTGACAAGAACAGAAGATTTTGCGACAGCCTTGTAGGCGTCGATCTTCTGGTCATTGCTCATCGCGTCGAGCTCGCTCTTCTCGTATAACTTGCTGGCAGTCAGCATCTGGCTGATGGCGTCAGCTTTCACGTTGGCATCCTGCTTCGGCTTGAGAGTCTCAGAGACGAACGCAAGAACCGCAGCTACCACCACTACGACTACTGTCGTATAGATGACTGTATATATATTTCCGTTAGTATTCATACCTATTATATATATTATGCGATTTTAACTTTCTTGGCTCTTCTTGAGATCGCAGCGTCGGTGACGTAGTGGTCAATGAGCGGTGCAAATGTGTTCATCAGCAGTATTGCGAGCATCATGCCTTCTGCATATCCAGGGTTGAACAGTCTGACGATAACGCAGAGAGCGCCGATAAGGAATCCGTAGATCCACTTGCCGCACTCAGTCTGTGCAGACGTTACAGGGTCTGTTGCCATGAATACTGTACCGAATGCGAATCCGCCCATAAGAAGCTGATAGTAAGCAGGAACGTCAGTAACTCCGAAGAAGTTTCCGAGCCAGCCCACGAAGAGAGCGCCGGCAACTGATGAAACCATGATCTTCCAGCTTGCTACACCTGTCCAGAGCAGAATGACTGCACCGATGAGGATGGCGATTACTGAGGTCTCACCTACAGAACCCGGAACAAGACCTGCGAACATATCCCATGCTGACATGCCGTACTGTACTCCGGCGTTGTTCATTGCGTCGAGACCTTCAGAAGCGAATGAGAGAGGAGTGGCTCCTGTCGCACCGTCGATGAGGCTTTCGCCGCCTTTCAATGATACCCATACGCTTGAGCCTGACATCTTGCTCGGATAAGCGAAGAACAGGAATGCACGGCAGAGCAATGCCGGATTCAAGAAGTTCATGCCGGTTCCGCCGAACACTTCCTTGCCGAACAATACGGCGAACGCAACTGCGATGGCAAGTGTCCAAAGCGGCACGTCCACAGGGACAATGAGAGGAATGAGCATACCTGAAACGAGGTATCCCTCATTGACTTCCTCATTTCTGATCTGCGCAGATGCGAACTCGATACCGAGTCCTACGATGTACGCTACAAGATAAAGAGGGAGCACTTTGAGGAATCCGTACCAGAAATTCTGGAACAGTCCGAAGCTCTGTCCTGTCGCAAGTCCGTGCTGGTAGCCGACGTTCCACATGCCGAAAAGAGCTGCCGGAATCAATGCGACTACTACGATGATCATGATTCTCTTCAGGTCAACGGCATCTCTGACGTGCGAACCTTTGCTTGTTACCGTTCCCGGAACACGGAGAAAAGTATCGAACGCGTCAATGCTGGAGTGAAGGAATCCAAATTTGCCGCCCCTTTCGAAAAGGCCCGGCTTCTGAGTTGTATTTTTTGATTCTTCCATAACTTCCGTCTGATTATGCCATTTCTTTAATCATAAGGTCAATGCCTTTTTCAATGATGGCCTGAATGTCATTCTTTGAAGGATCCACGTATTCGCAGAGAGCGAGATCCTCAGGAAGCACCTCATAGATTCCGAATTTTTCCATCTTGTCAATGTCGCCGGCGAGGCAGGCCTTGACCAGGAATACAGGGAAAATGTCCATAGGAAGCACTTTCTTGTAAACGTCTGACATTACGAATGCGCGAGGGCCGCCATTCGTGTTGGTGTCCATATCGTATGTCTTCTTAGGGCAGAGCCATGAGAAGTATGTATGGCTTGAACTGAATTTGCCGAATCTGAAAGGTTTGGCCCATCCGAGAACTTCTCTTTCAGTACCTTCGTGGAGAAGGGTGACCTGATTGTCGAAGAATCCGAGAGAACCGTTCTTGCCGACATTCTCACCGGTGAGAACGTCACCGCTGACAAATCTCAGGTCATTGCCGGAGTTGTCATAGAAATCTTTCAGATCTGCCATGTTGATACCTGGAAGGGCATCTACATAAGCCGGCTCGATAGCCTTAGGACCTGTCACGGCAATCTTTCTGGCCATGTTGTACTTTCCTGTGTTGAAAAGCTTTCCGATGGCTGCAAGAAGAAGAAGTGAAACTGTCCATACGGTGTCTCCCTTCATGATAGGTGAGATATGGCTGATCTGTACACCGACGTTGCCTGCAGGGTGTTTGCCTGTGAAAACGTGCTGGATTACATTCTCTACCTTGTGAAGAGGAGTTCCGGAGTAGTTCTCTCTGCAGAGAGAGAAGTGGATTCCTCCGTCAGTCAGCTTGTTGAGCGCGTTCACACCAGTCTGGATGTTTGCGATTTCGTCTTTGAAAACGAATTCAGGCGCTGCCGCAAGCGGAGCTGTCGTGAATGCTGATACGAAGATTGCTTTAGGCTTTGCAGCAGGATCTGCGAGAACGCCGTAAGGTCTCTGTACAAGAGATGGCCACAATCCGCTTTTCAGGAGAAGCTCCTTGATGTCTTCCGCCTGCATTTCTGCCGGTTTGTGGACACCGAAGTCAACAAATTCCTGCTGGGCATCGGCCTTGATCCTTACCTCAAGCAACTTTCTTTTTTCGCCTCTGACGATTTCCGCAACTGTTCCGCTTACCGGAGACGAGAAGAGGATGTCAGGGTTCTTTTTGTCTGCCAGAACAGGGGATCCTGCCAGAACCTTATCGCCTTCCTTGACAAGAAGTCTTGGTATAAGACCCTTGAAATCAGTAGGTTTCACAGCGATAACGTCCGGTACGATCGTCTTTCTGGTTTTCTGGACTGCTGTTCCTGAAATAGGAATGTTCAGTCCGCCTTTCAAATCGATGTTGTTTGACATTATAGGTAACCTTTAATAGTATTTCGGATTTCCGGCGCGAATATACTGATTTTTTTCGTAATTTCGCCATTATTATGGAAAACAAAAGTGCTATATTGGAGGGGTTGGACGAACAGCAGAGAGCTGCAGTCTGCCAGACAGAGGGGCCGGTGCTCATAGTTGCCGGCGCAGGAGCAGGAAAAACGAGAGTGTTGACCGGCAGAATCGCTTATATTCTTGAAAACGGGGGAGAACCCGACAGGATATTGGCATTGACATTCACAAAGAAGGCTGCGGCGGAAATGAAAGCCCGAATCGCGGCAATAGTGGGGGAGAAGAAGGCCCGGCGGCTCTACATGGGCACTTTCCATTCCGTGTTCATACGGTTTCTCAGGGAGTTTGCGGAAAGTCTCGGCTATCCGTCCTCATTCACCATCTATGATACAAGTGATTCCATCAGCGCCATAAAATCGTGCCTGAAGGAAATGAAACTTGATGACAAAGTCTATAAGCCGAAGGATGTGCTCGGCCGCATATCTATGGCCAAGAACAACCTGATAACGCCTCAGGCGTACAAGAAGGATGCACAGGCCATTATCAATGACACGCACGCCAAGAAGCCGGAAATCTGCAACATCTATGCCCGTTATGCCGAAAGATGCAGACAGGCTGGGGTTATGGATTTCGACGATATCCTGCTGAATATGAACATCTTGTTCCGGGACAATCCGGAGGCTCTCGATTCCGTGGCGTCCCGCTTCGACTACATCCTTGTGGACGAGTATCAGGATACCAATGTGGCCCAGTACCTCATTCTCAAGAAGCTCAGTCAGAAACACCACAACATCTGTGTGGTCGGTGATGATTCGCAGTCCATCTATGCGTTCCGCGGAGCCAAGATTGAGAATATCCTGAACTTCAGAAAGGATTATCCGGGCTATAAACTGTTCAGGCTCGAACGTAACTACAGATCCACCCAGGTAATCGTGGATGCTGCCAATTCCGTCATTGAGAACAATGAGTCCAGAATTCCGAAAACCTGTTTTTCAAAAGGTCCAGAAGGCGACCTGATACATCTCATAAAGGCTTATACCGAGCAGGAGGAGGCAGTGCTTATCGCGTCTTCCATCGTGTCCCGCATGGAAAAGGACCATTGTCAGTATCAGGACTTTGCGATATTGTACAGAACGAATTCCCAGTCTCGCGCGCTGGAGGAGGCGCTCAGAAAACGCAACCTGCCGTACATGATAGTCTCCGGCAATTCCTTCTTCGACCGTGCCGAGGTGAAGGACATGATGGCCTACCTGAAACTTGCCGTTAATCCGAATGACGACGAGTCGTTCCGCAGAGTGCTGAACACGCCGGCCAGGGGAATCGGCTCCACCTCCGAGGGCGCTCTTGTCGCTGTCGCCGCTGCCGCGGGAGTTTCATTGTTCAATGCATGTGAACCGTCAATGCTTATGAAGGCCGGAATCAAGTCCGGAGCCGCAGGCAAGATAATGGAATTCAGAAATATGATTGCCAATGCCAATGCTTCTCTGGCGAAGGATGATGCTTTTCAGGTGGCATCCGCACTTTCTACAAGATGCGGCCTGTATGCGTCGTTCAAGATGGACAATTCGATAGAGAGCCAGTCCAGAGCGGCCAATATCGAAGAACTCCTGAACAGCGTTCAGGGCTTCGTGGAGGACAGGAAGAACCAGTATAAGGAGGAAATGCTTGCAGATGAGAATGTCGTGGATATCGAGTCCATTTCGGACAGCGACATTCCTTTGGTGACACTCGGGGATTTCCTGGAGGACATATCATTGCTCAGCGCTATCGATATGACGGAAGATGAGTCGTCCAACAAGATAACCCTGATGACGGTGCATTCTTCCAAGGGCCTTGAGTTCCCTTATGTATATGTGGCCGGAATGGAGGAGAATATATTCCCGTCCGGAGGTTCGTTCTCGTCGCCGTCTGAGATTGAAGAGGAGCGAAGGCTGTTTTATGTAGCATTGACACGTGCTAAAGTGGCTGTAAATCTGTCATTTGCCTCTACCAGGATGAGAAACGGAAAGCATGAACAGAATGCGCCGAGCCGTTTCGTGCGTGAAATAAACACAAGGTATATTGACAATCCACTGCGCGAGGATGATGACTCCCGTGAAGACGGCATGCAGTCTTTCGGCGGATTCGGCTCCCGTTTCGGTTATGGCGCGAAGTTCTCCGGAGAGCGCAGAAGTTATGGCGCTTCATCGCAAAACCGCTCTTATGGCACTTCTGGTCCAGTAAAAGTCATCAAAGAGAGCAGACCTCCTGTATCATCGGTGACCGGCAAGCCTCTGAAGCCTGCCTCTTCCGCTCCGAGTCCGCGTTCATTCGATGCTGATTTCACCCCTGTCTCTGTCCTGGATATGAAAGTGGGGCAGCGGATCGAGCATAACCGTTTCGGTTTCGGCGTCATCAGACAGATATCCGGTACCGGAACTGATCTGAAAGCGAAGATCGCGTTCGACAATTTCGGAGAAAAGATTTTGCTGCTCAAGTATGCGAAAATCCGCCTTGTAGAGAGTTAGAACAGATATTTAAAACTTTTTTTAAATGCCCGGCAGGAAAAATTAAAGATTTCTGCCGGGAAATTTTTACAATTCTTAAATAAAAACGAAAAAAAATGACATACTTTAGCGGTCGCTTAAACAGTATAAAACTATGCGACAACTATTGAAAATCAAATTTTTGGCGATTCTGCTTCTGCCGGCGTTCACGTTCTGTAAACGTATCGATGCGGCGACTGAAACCGGTTCCGGTTATCTTTGTGTACATTTCTCTGAGCCGGCTTACCGGCAGACAAAAGCCACTGCGGAAAACTTGCCGGACACGTGTGATTTCCTGCTTAAAGTCACGGACTCCGGAGGAAAGGTCATATATGACGGCAAGTATGGCGACTCTTCCGAAAAGATTCTTGTGAAATCCGGAACTTACAATATCTCAGTGCGCTCCGCAGAGTTCTCCAAGCCGTCATTCTCATCCCCGCAATATGGAGATGACCAGTGTGTCGTGGTCCAGGAAGGGAAGACCGCCCATGTCTATCTCGACTGTGATATGCAGAATGCGGGAATCCGGCTGGTGATTTCGCCCGATTTCCTGAAATCATATCCTGACGGTGTGCTCTTTCTGAAGTCTTCTGCCGGTAAGCTCATGTACGGTTACTCCGAAAAGAGAGTGGCCTATTTCCAGCCGGGAAATGTAACATTGGTCCTATATGACGGCGGGAAGGACAAGTCATTGACAACTAAAAAATTAAAACCTAAACAGGTGCTTGTCTTAAGCGTGCATGCCCCTTCTGCCGGAACCTCAGGCGCCGGCATCAGCATTGCCGTGGATACAGCTAAGGCTTGGGTGAGCGACAGATACGTCATCGGGGCCGGCTCCGGCAGCGCACCCACCGGAGGAGCGTATAAAGACGCATTGAGCGTTTCTCAGGCGAAATCGGAGTTGGATGCGAAAGGCGTGTGGGTGTACGGCTATATTGTGGGTGGTGATTTGACTGCTTCATCCGTGTCATTCGACGAGCCGTTTGAATCTGAGTCCAATATCGCCATTGCAGGCAGGACCACTGTCTATGACAAGGAGTCCTGTATGTCAGTCCAATTGTTGAAAGGCAAGGTCCGGGATGCATTGAACCTTGTTTCCAATCCTTCAAATCTGAAAAGGAAGGTGTTCCTGAAGGGCGACATCGTGGAATCGTATTTCGGTATTCCGGGTGTGAAGAACATTTCTGAATGCGTGATTGAGTAGGTAATCCATAAGTAACATTCAAAAAATATTTGTAAACTTATGCGAGTTTACTATCTTTGCAGTCGCATCCGGAGAGCGGCTGCAATGCGGAAATAGCTCAGCTGGTAGAGCGTTGGCTTCCCAAGCCGAAGGTCGCGGGTTCGAGCCCCGTTTTCCGCTCCACGAACAACAAATAGTATATAATAATGTTCTGAAAGTTATAACATCTTCAATCTGCGGAAGTTTGTTATGACTTTCGTTCTGCTTTATATGGCCTCCGTGGATAACTTTACCATTGCCAGAGTTATGCTTTCTTGCAAAAAAATGATATAAGGCTTTTGAAATTATCAAGATTTTGCTACTTTTGCTTTTGAAACGATTGTAATACCAAATTGAAACGTTACAAAACAAAAATAACAACTATTATCACATACAATGAAAATAATACGAGTGTGGGCTTCCATCATCGTTTTTCTTGCTGCTTTTGCGTTCGCTTCATGCAGTAAGACAGAAAATGATGGGGGGGGCGGATTTGATGTACAGTTCCGTGTGCCGGAAACTGTAGAACTTGAATACAACGCTACAACTCTTGATTTCCGGGTGCAGTTCCAGAAGTCTCCGAAGGAGACCGACAAGATTGTACTGAAAGATCCGGTAGGAGTCGAACATACCTGCGACATCGTATCTGTCAGCACGACCAAGTTTACAATCTCGCTGTACTCCGGAATGGTTTCTGGAAAATATTCGGTGTCCATAAAGCGTGGAAATGCGATCAAGCTTATGGGCGAGATGTTGGTGTCCATTTACGGCGACGGGGTGGAACCTGCTGACGGCTCTACCGTTTACGGAAAGATCTCATGCAATGGTGTCGGTGTCCCTGACGTAGTCGTATCCGATGGCTATGAGGTGGTAAAGACTGATGCAGACGGAGTGTATCAGATGATGTCGGCAAAGTATCTGAAATATGTGTTCATGTCCGTTCCGAGCGGATATGAGCCTGCTGTAAATGGCATATTACCGAAGATTCACAGCGCATTGACATCTTCTGCGAAAAAAGCTGAGCGCGTGGATTTCGTCTTGAACAAAGTGGAGGGCCAGGACAAGTACAAAGTGTTCTTCCTGGGAGATATGCATCTTGCGAACAGGACCGATGACAGGACACAGTTCACTGAGTTTACCGATGACTGGAACAGATATCGCGACAAGCATAAGTCCGAGAAGATGTATGCGATTACCCTCGGTGACATGACCTGGGACCTGTATTGGTACGAGAACAAGATGGAACTGAAAGACTATCTGGACCTTATAAACGACAGAGTGTCAGGTATAATCATATACCATACAATGGGTAATCATGACAATGATATGCTCGCGACGAGCGGTTATGATGCAAAACTTCCGTATGACAAAACCATTGCTCCCCAGTATTATTCCTTCAATATCGGAAAGGTGCATTATGTGGTGATTGACGACATTGACTGTACAGATTATGACGGAACATCTAAAAGAAGATATCACAAGAATCTGACACAGAATCAGTTGGATTGGCTTAAGAAGGACCTGGCGTATGTGAGCACATCTACCCCTATAGTATTGACGACTCATGCTCAGTTGTTCTATCCGGCAGAGAAAAGCGTCTCCCGATTCGAGTACAGTTTCAGCAACGTGAGCGAACTGCTTGAGGTTCTGGATGGCTACAAAGTGCATGCTGTGACCGGGCACACTCACACGATTTTCAATGCACTTCCTGAAGATACCGCTTTACTTGGCGCGAAAAATCTGCAGGAACACAATGCCGGTGCGGTTTGCGCATCATGGTGGTGGTCAGCTTCATTGACCCCGGGAGTCCACATCAGTCTGGACGGAGCTCCGGGCGGCTACAGTATCTGGGATGTGGACGGTACTGATTTCAAGTGGAAATACAAGGCGACCGGAAAGAGTGAGGACTATCAGTTCCGCTCTTATGACCTGAACAATTTCAGTGTTTCATACGATGATGTCCCTAAACTCAAGGACGCGAAGATGAAATTGGCGTTCGCAAAGTATGTCCTGGCGTATCCTAAAAATACTGACAATGAGGTTCTTATCAATGTGTGGAACTGGAATCCGAAATGGACCCTCACAGTTACTGACGAGCATGGAAACGACCTGAAATGGACCAGGACATTCGCATATGACCCGCTTCATATCAAGGCATTGACAATTCCTCGATTCAACAAGAACATAACCGATACGCCTTCTTTCATAACAGAAAACGCAATGCCGCATTTCTTCAAGGTCAAGGCGGACAATGCCACGGATGATTTGACGATAACAGTAAAGGATGAATTCGGCAACGTCTATACTGAAAACATGGCGCGTCCGAAGGCATTCAATACCCTTACTGACTATACCAAGTATTGATTCATAATGGATTGATACCATATAATACAAACCAAAATACAAAATTTATGAGAACAGTCAAATTACTTGCTGTTACGCTTCTGGTAGCATTGGCCACCTGCATAGGTGCCTTTGCCCAGAACAGGACGGTGTCCGGAAAAGTTCTGGACAACCAACAGCAACCTCTTATCGGAGCGGCAGTTCTGATTTCCGGCACAAGTACCGGTACAACGACTGACGTGAACGGTAGTTTCTCAATGTCGGTTCCTTCCGGGGATGTTGTCCTGGAGGTATCATCTCTCGGTTACATTACCAGAAAGGTGAGTGTTCCGGCAGCAAAGTCTTCTGTCAATGTCACACTTGATGAAGACAACATGACCTTGAACGAGACGGTCGTTGTAGGTTATGGTACTCAAAAGAAGGTGAACTTGACAGGCGCTATTTCAGTTGTAGATGACAAAGCCCTGAAGGACAGGTCATCACACAACCTTGTCACCATGCTGCAGGGTTCTGTTCCTGGCCTGAACATCACGACTCAGTCAGGTAACCCTGGAAGTACCGGAAAACTGAACATCCGAGGATTTACTTCCATCAATGAAGCGAATCCGATCGTCCTCATTGACGGTGCGCTCGGAGACCTCGAAGATGTCAATCCTAACGATGTGGAGAGTATCTCCGTCATCAAGGATGCTGCTGCGGCAGCCGTTTACGGTGCTCGTGCAGCTTATGGAGTTATCCTCGTGACCACCAAGAAAGGAAGCTCGGATGACGGCAAAGCCAAGATCCGCTACAGCGGAAGATTCGGATGGGAAGAGCCGACCACTTCGACAGATTACGAGGACAGGGGATATTGGTCAGTCTATACTCTGGATACATTCTGGAAGACTCAGGCAGCCGGAACCCCTTATACGGGTTATACCGAGCATGACATGATGGAACTTCTGGCCCGTGTCAATGACAAGACCGAGAATCCTGACCGCCCTTGGGTTGTCAAGGAAGTCCGCAACGGTAAAGAGCAGTGGATATATTACTGCAATACCGACTGGTATCACGAAATGTTCAGGGACAGACATCCTGTTCAGCAGCACAACATATCCGTCAGCGGCGGAACCAAGAACGTGAGGTATTTCATATCGGGCGGCTATGACAGGCAGACCGGTATCATGAAGGCTACAGAGCCGGATGTGTTCCAGAAATATAATCTCCGTGCCAAGATTGACGCCAAGCTGAACAAGATCATGTCTTTGTCCAACAACACGTCATTCTACAATTCCAATTATTCTTGGATCGGTGTAGGCGATATTCAGGACGTGTTCCGCAACCTGCGCCACACTCCTGCCTCTTTCCCTCTCTTCAATCCGGACGGAACCGGCCTTTACAACAACCCTCTCATCATCGGCGGTAACTATAATGTAGCCAATGGACGACAGATTGTATTTGCGATGGGCAAGCACAAGAACTATGACAAGAAGTTCAATTTCACTAATACCACTGAACTCGTCATCAAGCCGGTGGACCATTTCAATGTGACTGCGAATTTCACCTACAGACGTGTAAACCGCAATGAGATGCACCGTACGGTTAATATACCATTTGGTATCCGTCCAGGCGTCACGAGTGCTTATACCACGGGTGCGGGTCTGAATGAACTTGAAGAACGCACAAGAAGATATGACTATTATACCGGAAACATTTTCGGCACTTACGAAAATACCTTCAAGGATGCCCACAATCTCAAGGTTATGCTCGGTTTCAATGTCGAGACATATCAGTACAAGAATGTTACAGCTACCGGTCAAAATCTTTCAGATGAGAATCTCAACGATTTTAACCTGGTATCTCCAGATGAGTCCGGTGCCATCATTACTACTCTTGCAGGAGGCCAGAGTGAATATGCTCTTGCAGGTTTCTTCGGAAGATTGAACTACGACTATAAAGGACGTTACCTCATCGAGGCTTCAGGCCGTTATGACGGTTCTTCCCGTTTTGCAAAAGGACATCGTTGGGGTCTGTTCCCGTCAGTGTCCGGAGGATGGCGTATCTCTGAAGAGCCTTTCTTTGCTCCTGCAAGAGATATCGTGAACAACCTCAAGCTCCGTGCTTCCTTCGGTTCTCTCGGTAATCAGAATGTCTCCGATTATTCTTACATGAGAACCATCTCACAGAAGGCATTCTCTGCATTTACCTTCGGTGAGAGCGCGACAAATGCCAAGTATTCCGGTATTTCTTCTCCGAACTCATCAGAACTTACTTGGGAAACCACTCAGCAGTACAATGTCGGATTGGATGCATCATTGTTCAACGGCAGACTTGATTTCACAGCTGAGGCTTACATCAGAGACACCAAGAACATGCTTGTCCAAGGCAATGCTCTGCCGAGCGTATATGGAGCAGATGCCCCTAAGGAGAATTCGGCTGATTTGAGAACTCGCGGTTATGAGATTTCCGTAGGTTGGAGAGATTCATTCAAGCTCGCAGGCAAGCCGTTCAATTACAGCGTAAGGGCTTCTCTCAGTGACTACGATTCACATATTACCAGATACGCCAACAACCCGGACAAGCGTCTTAATGACTACTACGTAGGACAGCGTATCGGTGATGTCTGGGGCTTCGTAGTGGATGGTCTGTTCAAGACTGATGAAGAGGCAAAGGACTATCAGGCAAATGTCTGTGATGCATTGACATATATAGGAACAAACCGTATGCAGGGTGGATTCCTCGCCGGCGACCTCAGATATGTCGATCTCGACAACGATCATTCAGGTGAGGGGGGAATCAACAAGATTACTCTCGGAAAGAACACTGCCGATGATCCTGGAGACCGTAAGATTCTGGGTAATTCCCTTCCGAGCATGCAGTACGGTTTCACTCTGGCTTTTGACTGGATGGGCTTTGACGTGAGCGCGTTCTTCCAGGGGACAGGTACACATTACTGGTATCCTGCAGGAATGAACATCGCATTCTGGGGATCATATTCCTATGCATATTGCGCTGCATTCATGCCTCGTGATTTCATCAAGACCGTATGGTCTGAAGAGAATCCTGACGCCTATTTCCCGAGAGCGCGAGTCTATTCATCCACTGGTGGTGAACTTGCTCCTGTGAACAGCCGTTACATCCAGAATGTCCGTTATCTGAGATTCAAGAATCTGACTGTGGGCTATACTGTCCCTCAGAGACTTACCCAGAAGATCCATCTGGATAAAGTACGCTTCTATTTCTCTGGAGAGAACCTTGCATACTGGTCTCCAATTAAGAAATATACCAAGTACTTGGATCCTGAGTCTTCATATCGTAGAGCATCGAGCGATAAAGACAAGTCTTCTACTACCGGCATATACAAAAACAGCGATAGCAAAGATGCTGTTGCTTATCCTTGGCAGAAGACACTTATGTTCGGTGTTGATATTACATTCTAATGCGGGAGGACAGATCAATGAAAAAATATATATTTCCAATAATTGCTATTGTTCTCGGGTGCTCTTCTTGTGACAGTTTCTTGGAGAAGACCCCTAAGGACAGACTTGTTCCGGAAACATACTTCAAGACGGAAAACGATCTTAAGATGTTTTCCAACTCGTTCTATGACAATCTTTTAGATAAGACTCCATATGACGAACAGTCTGATGTGATGTTCGAGAAGGGAACAATATCAGATGAACTGCTCGGCGGTACTGCCCGTGAAGTTCCACAGGCAGCTGCTTCAGGAGGATGGTCATGGGGACAGCTGCGTAAGATCAATACGATGCTGGGCCATATGGATCAGTGCACAGATGCTGAAGTGGCTAAACAATATACTGGCCTGGCAAAATTCTTCAGAACTCAGTTCTATTTCCAGAAAGTCATGAGATTCGGAGATGTGCCATGGTATGACAAGGAACTTGGCTCCCGTGACTCCAGTCTGTATAAGGCCAGAGATTCCCGCGAGCTGGTTATGAGCAACATGTTGAATGACATTGATGACGCCATTGAAAGTCTTCCTTCAGGAAAGAGCGTTTACCGTGTAAACAAGTGGGCGGCTCTTATGCTCAAGGCCCAGTTCTGTCTCTATGAAGGTACTTTCAGAAAATACCACAACGTCACTTTGCCGGGACATTCTGCTGAGGACTATTTGAAACTCGCTTATCAGGCTGCTGAGCAGGTTATGAATTCCGGAGTATATTCTTTGGCTTCTGACTATCATGAGCTGTTCAGGGAACCTGATGCTGACCAGAATGAGTATATCCTTGCCATCAGAATGGAACAGTCTATCGGCTGTACTCATAGCGCAACAAGTTATGTTGCCATGAACACAGGTGGTAACCCTGGTTTTTCAAAGAAGTTCATTGACAGTTTCTTGATGAAAGACGGCACCAGATATACGGACCAGCCGGATTGGGAAACCAAGCTGTTCGTGGAAGAAGTAGCTGACAGGGACCCGCGTTTGGGTATGATCATCAGGCTTCCTCAGAGTATCCGTGTGAACTCCAAGAAGACTATTTATGGCCCTGAACTTACGATGACCTCTACAGGATTCCAGCTTGAGAAGTTCGTGATGGATCCTCAGTATGAAACTGCTGAGCGTGCAAATATGTCATTCAATGATATTCCAGTATATCGTTTGGGAGAAGCATATCTGATGTTTGCAGAGGCCAAGGCCGAACTGAATATCCTCACTCAGGAGGATGTTGACAATTCCATCAACAAGCTCCGTGACCGCGTAGGTATGCCGCATCTTGTGTTGGCAGGTCTTACAGTCGATCCGTTTCTGACTTCTGAAACTTATGGCTATCAGAACCTTGCCAAACTTAATCCTTCTAATCTCGCGCAGATTCTTGAAGTCCGTCGTGAAAGGACGATTGAGATGGCTTTGGAAGGAAGAAGATGGAATGATATCGTAAGATGGAAAGAAGGCGCAACTTGGACGGAACCGCTTTACGGTATGTATTTCCCTGGACCTGGCGCATATGATTTGACAGGTGACGGCAATGCAGACGTTTATCTTTATGCTACAGCGAAGGTTGACAATGCAGTTAAGAAGCAATATGGTGATAACTTTACATATCTCCAGATTCAGGAAATCGAAATTGACGGAAAATATGTTCCATATTCAGACGGTATAATTTTGAGCGAGGGTACCAAGGGCTTTGTTGCCATGCATTATAAGAAGGCACGTGCCTTTGATGAAAGTAGGGATTATCTTTACCCGATTCCAAGTGGAGATCGTCAACTTAATCCTAACCTGGCTCAGAATAACGGTTGGGCTGATGGTCTGGACTTCTAGTGCCAATGTGACAAATAAATCTGGATCATTAAATTAGATTGTTATGAAAATTATAAATAACTTATTTCGAATCAGTGCGATTTTGCTGCTGGCTTCTCCTTTTACAAGCTGTAAAGAGGAAGAGTTGGTCAAGCCTAGTGCATTGCTGTCAGAATCCAGCTTGACATTTGAGGCCAAGGCCGAAGAGTCACAGTCTTTCAGGATAGCTTCGGATTCTGATTGGATGATAGACGTGGACGAGCCATGGATAACCGTGGATCCGATGTCCGGTTCCAATACAATGGATGTCAATGTCACTGTAGAGGACAACTATACCGGCGGAGTGATGAATGCTCCCCGCCAGGGTCTCATTACGATTATGAACAAGCGTGGTGATAAGGTAACCACTACCATTTATCAGAATGGCGATACCTATCTTGGTGCGCCGGAAGTTAGTGTTGCCAAGGTAGCTGATCTTGATTCTGCTTCCAGGGCTAAGGTGCTCAGTGCTACTGTCGCGGCTGTCTCTACCACTGGATTCGTGGTTACAGATGGTACTGTGAACATGTTCGTTGATGGAAAAGCAGAGGTTAAAGCCGGTGATGTCGTGGATTTCAATGGCAAGACAAGCAAAATCAGCGGAATCCCGTCTTTTGTGCTTGATCAGGTAGAAGTAAAGTCCACAGCAGAAGTGACTTATCCTACGCCGGTGGCTATTGACAAAGCTCCGTCTGTTCTTCCTGATAAGGTTACATACGTGAAACTGACAGGAACTCTTATAGGTTCGACTCTTCGTTTTGCAGACAAAACCACATGTTCGCTTCTTGTTCCTGCTGATGCTGAGACCTTCAATAAGGTCAATACTCACAAGGTGGACGTGCTTGCGTACTACATCGGTATCATCAAGAAGGATGTCACAGTAGTTCCTGTTTCATTCGTGGATAACGGACAGGATGAAAGTGTAGGCGTAAAACTGCCTTTCAGAGATGATTTCTCTTGGCTTGCTCCATATATTGATGCTGCCAATTCCAAATTGTCTGAAGATAAAAAGATTTCAGACTGCGTCGGATCAGTGACTTCTTCTGCTGACGGATGTGCAAACCTCTATACGACTCTTGCTAATAATGGTTGTGATGTTATTGGTGAGCTCAGATCAAGAGGATATACTGATCTGAATCCTGCATTCGAGACAATTTATCTTCAGGATGCATATCTCAAATATGGCAAGACTAACTGTCAGTCAGGACTTACCCTTCCTCTCTTCAAGATAACAGGTGAACAGGATCTGATCGTGTCGTTCAGGTGGTGCGCTCAGATGCAGGGCTCTGGAGCTATTGATAAAACGGAGATGGTTGTTGCTATCGACGGTCCTGGTAAAATCAGTGGTGCCAAAGAAGAGAAAATCAGTGATCCTATTTCTCATACTCAGGCATCTGGACAGATGTTCTGGCAGGATGCTTCTGTAACCATCAATGGTGCTACTACAGGTACTGCGATTACTATCAGATCGAACCAGTTCGGCGATCCTGCCAATGTGGTTAAAGGCGTTTACAGGTTCTATCTGGATGATATCGAGGTAATGCTTGCCTCTGAGGCCGTCAAGGCCAATATCAATGTCGAAGGACTTGATTCTGACCTCATTACATTCGAGGGGACACCTGAGGCTCCTTATACATTCAAGGTGTCATCGGATGTTGACTTCAATGTTTCTGCAAGTGCCAACTGGCTTCATATTGAGAATGGCTCCGGACTTGCAGGTGAGACCAAGACGGTCAGTGTTACTTGTGATCCTAGTGAACTCAGTGTCTTGAGAAAGGGAGAGATTACCATCAAATCAGGTGTGACATCCAAGAAAATTCAGGTCGTGCAGTCCGCTGCAGGACAGGAACTTGATCCGTTCATCAGTATTGTCGGCGGAAATAAGGTCACAGTTCCTGCCACTGAAACCGCAGTGGCTGTGAAGATTCAGGCCAATGTTCCTTTCAAATATGACTGTGATGTCGATTGGATTCTTCCTGCTGCAAAGACTTCTGCATCGGTTACCGTTAAGGAAGGTGCATTTACGGTTGCGGCAAATCTTGGAGCAGAGCGTACCGCACATATCAGATTCTTCAATGAGCAGTACGGTATCGAATCTGTTTGCACTGTGAAACAGCTTTCTGACCATGCGGCTCTTCCTGTAAAATGGACTTTGAGATCATCTTGCAATTTCAATTCGACATGGCCGTTTGCCAACACTCCTGGTGTCTCCACCGCCGAGGGCAAAAATGGATATATGAATTCTACTACCGGTGTAGGAACCATTTGGTTCAACAATGCCAACGGTGTCGCTAATGACACGAACAAGACGTGCATGCTTGATGTCAGCGATGAAAGTCCTCGAGTAACTGGTGTTTGGATTGGTGACTATTGCCAGTTCAAGGTGCCTGGAAAGGTTGATAAGGGCAGGAAAGTTCGCATCTCGTTTGAGACACGTGTTTCAGCTACTCATCCGAAATACTGGAGGCTTCAGTATCTTGACGGAGAGACATGGAAAGATGCTTGCAATACCAAGACCGTTAATGTTGATGGCGAAGGCGAAGTCGTCTATACTCATACCATGGCGTCAGATGGAAAGACAAATATTCAGGTAGATGCGACTGTGACTTATGGTGCTATTACTGACAATGTGATTTTCCGTTTCATCTGCCAGACTGCAATGCAGGCCAATGGAAAAGGCTGTCTGAAGGCTCCGAACGGTGGTTCATGGCGTCTTTCTGTAACTAATAAGGCAGATGACGATCAGTGGCAGCCGACTATTCAGTATGCTGACTAAGTATCCTTATAAATAGTATCATTAAGGTCGGACGGGGATTCCTCTCGCCCGACCTTTTTATATTCTGCAAAATTATTGCTAAATTTGCAGACTGTACTAAAAACCAGAAAAATGGCGAATTATACAATAGCTGAAGTCGTTGGGAGAAGAATGCTGAAGAAGTTCATCAAGTTTCCTGACGAATTGTACAAGGATTGTGAGCAATATGTTCCGGCTCTTCATTCTGATCAGGTGTTCAGTCTGACGAAAGATCCTGCGTTGGATTATTGCAAGCACAAGTTGTGGCTGGCGTTCGACGGAAAGAAAATCGTGGGGCGCATATGCGCTATGATAAATCCGCATTACAATGAATTGTATGACAAGAAAAGAGCGCGTTTCGGATGGTTTGACACGATCAATGACATTGACGTCGCCAGTCTTCTGCTCGGAACGGCTGAAGCCTGGGCCCGCGAGAATGGCATGACCGAGGTACACGGGCCATTGTATTACAATACTTTGGGAAAGCAGGGCATGCTGGTCGAGGGCTTTGAAAATATACCTCCGTTCAACTGTCTGTATAACTTCCCGTATTACAATGACTTGGTGACGGCTCTCGGGTACGAGAAGGAGTGTGACTGGCTTCAGTACAAGATGAATGCCTCACAGGGTGTTCAGGACAAGGTAAGCAGAATTGCTGGAATGCTCAAGGAAAGGTATAACCTGCACGACGGCAAAATAGACAACCTGAAGAAGGACAAGAAGATGGTGGACTATTTCTTCAAGGTTTACAATGAGAGCTTTGCTGCGGCGGTCTATAATTTCATTCCGTTCACGCAGAAAGAAATCGACCACGAGGCGAAAGTGTCAATGCCGTTCATTTCAGACAAGGTGAGCAGCATTGTCCTGGATGAGAACAATGAACTTGTGGCTTTCGGAATCGCGTTCCCGACCATCTCGAAGGCGTTGCAGAAGGCGAAAGGCCGCCTGTTCCCGTTCGGCTGGTTCCATCTGCTCAAGGCAATGCACAATTATGAATGCGTGGACCTTATGCTCAACGGGGCAGTGCCGCAGTGGCAGAACAAGGGCGTAAGCTCCATCTACCATTGCTCGATGGCTGAAAAGTACAAGAAAGTCGGGACAATGTGGGCGATTTCCAATCCTCAGATTGAGACGAACAGTGCGGTGAACGTCTGGGGCAAGTACGAACATGAGCTCTACATGCGCAGACGTTGCTATGTCAAAGCGCTGTAAACCAATGTGGTTGATGGTTTAATACGAAATAGAAGACAACAACAATATATGGCAGAGAAGAATACATTGCTGGAAAAGGTCCTGAGCCTTCAGGACAAATTCATTTCTCTTCAGGAACAGCTTTCGGATCCGGCTGTGATGTCGGACATGAAGAAATATGTTCAGCTGAACAAGGATTACAAGGAACTGGAGCCTATCATCAAGGCAGGACAGGAATACAAGAGAATGGTGGATGAACTCGCTTCCGCCAAGGATATCATGGCCAATGAGAAGGATGACGATCTCAAGGAGATGGCAAGAGAGGAAATTGCCGAGATTGAGCCGAAGCTTCCTGACATGGAGCAGAACATCAAGCTGCTTCTCATTCCTTCGGATCCTGATGACAGCAAGAATGCGATGGTCGAAATCCGTGGCGGTACAGGTGGCGATGAGGCTGCCATATTCGCAGGTGACTTGTTCAGGATGTATTCGAAGTTTGCTGAGCGCAAGGGCTGGAAACTCGAGGTTTCGGACCAGGCTCCGGGCACTTCAGGTGGTTTCAAGCAGATTGTGTTCAAGCTTTCGTGCGCTGACGGTGTTTACGGGACAATGAAATACGAGTCCGGTGTGCATCGTGTGCAGAGGGTGCCTCAGACGGAGACTCAGGGACGTATCCAGACTTCTGCCGCATCTGTGGCTGTCTTCCCGGAGGCTGACGAGTTCGACATTGACTTGGATATGAATGATATCCGCAAGGATACCTACTGTTCTTCAGGTCCTGGCGGACAGGGTGTGAACACGACGTATTCTGCTGTCCGACTGACACATATCCCGTCAGGAATCGTGGTTCAATGTCAGGAGGAGCGTTCGCAGCTCAAGAACTTCGACAGGGCATTGGAAGAGCTCCGTACCCGTCTGTACAATATGGAGCACCAGAAGTATCTGGACGGTATCGCAGCCAAGCGTAAGACGATGGTATCGACGGGTGACCGTTCCGCCAAGATCAGAACGTACAATTATCCGCAGTCCCGCGTCACCGACCACCGTATCAACTGGTCAATGTACAATCTCCCGGCCTTCATGGACGGTGATATCCAGGAATGTATCGACCAGCTCCAGATAGCCGAGAACGCCGAACGCCTCAAAGCCGCCGGCGACGACGAATAATCCTGATCTCCCCCTTGAATAGGGGAATCTGGGGGATTAACAAGGCATCATCAGATGCCGGGCCGGAGCTGGCGGGCAGGGAAGCCCTGCGGCGATGGAAAGCCCGAAGGCCCTGATCGCCCCCTTGAAAAGGGGGTCGGGGGGGATTAAAGGTCGGCTTCGCCGAGTGTATTCTAGGAAACCACTTAAAAAACAAGAATAATGAACAAAAAAGTATCAGTAGTGTTCATGCTGATGGCCATACTCTTTTCAGTATGTCTCATCGCATCCAACCTCTTCGCTACCAAAGTATTCGCTATCGGTAGCATCACACTGCCTGGCGCAGTCATCATTTTCCCTATTTCTTACATCCTCAACGACTGCTTTGCAGAAGTCTGGGGCTATCGTAAGGCCAGACTCGTAATCTGGACAGCCTTTGCTATGAACTTTTTCGTCGCATTGGTCGGTCAGATCGTCGCATGGCTGCCTGCCGCTTCCTTCTGGGACGGCGGAGAGCATTTCAATTACGTCTTCAGCATGGCCCCGCGAGTAGCTTTCGCCTCATTGCTCGCCTTCCTCGCCGGCTCCACAATGAATGCATTCGTGATGAGCAAGATGAAGATAGCATCCAAAGGCAAAGGCTTCTCAGTCAGGGCAATACTCTCCTCCATAGCAGGTGAATGCCTTGATTCATTGATCTTCATGCCGATAGTCTTCTGGGGTGCAGACATCAAGTCATTGGCAGCAATGATGCTGGCGCAGGTCTCATTCAAAGTATGTTACGAGATAGTCATACTTCCTGTGACCGTGCAGGTGGTCAAAGCCCTCAAGCGCTACGAAGGAATCGACACATTTGATGAAAACATTTCATACAATCCGTTTAAGATTGCAGACATCTGATATTATGAACAATAACGAAAGAGAACAAGAAGGTCTCAAGTCCCTTGGCCGCAAGACCGAATACAGAATGGATTACGCTCCGGAGGTACTGGAGACATTCGAAAACAAGCACCAGGGCAATGACTACTGGGTGCGTTTCAACTGCCCGGAGTTCACCACCCTCTGTCCGATTACAGGACAGCCGGACTTCGCGGAGCTCCGCATCAGCTATATCCCTGACGTCAAGATGGTTGAGAGCAAGAGCCTCAAGCTCTATCTTTTCAGCTTCAGAAACCACGGAGACTTCCACGAGGACTGCGTAAACATCATCATGAAGGACCTCATCAAACTGATGGATCCCAAATACATCGAGGTTACCGGCCTCTTCACCCCACGTGGCGGCATCTCCATCTACCCATACGCCAACTACGGCCGTCCGGGCACCAAGTACGAGAAACTGGCCGAGCAGCGCTTCGCCACACACGAATAGTTGTGCACCACGTAAAGCATTAAGTATCAATAATATAGCCATTTTCAGAGTTACCAAAATCCCAACTCTGAAAATGGCTTAATCGTTGATATTCAGTGAGTTGCGCGATGCGCCCGTTGTGTCGCCCCTCCTTTTTTTTGTTTGACATCTGCTTACTCTGTCATATACTTCTTGAAGAACTCCATAATGACGCGGCAAGAGTCAAATGAGTCAGTTGCCCAGTTGTGGCCACCGTTGCGAACCTCATAGAAGTGTACCTCCTTGCCATATGGTGAGCCATAGTAGCGGTGGAAGATAACCTTATTCTTAATCTGAGGAAGCTCTGTAGTCTCCTGATACATACACTTATTTGCTGCTGCAACAGCGCCTACAGCAACAGGTACTGCAAGGTAAGCACCCCAACCAAACTGGTTGATAGGGTCACCCTTCCAACGAGAGGTCATATCGCCTGTACCGTGAACCTCCATAAATGCGATAGGAGTCTCGTAGTTGTGGCGCTTAGCCATCTCTGTAAGTGTCAGACCTGCCATAGAGGCGATAGCTGCGAACTCGCTCGCCTTACGATAAGCCATCAGGTAGCACATCTCACCACCATTTGACATACCTGTAAGGAAGGTATTCTTTGCAGACAAGTTATACTTTGTGTGCAGGTGCTTTGCAAGGTTGCAGATGAACTCACAGTCATCAATCTTCATCTTGTCAATCTGCCAAGGATAGTAAACATTCCAACCTGTATTTGGACGTGGGTCGGTAGTTGCCTGTGGGTAGCAAAGTGCCACCTTATACTCCTCAGCAAGCTCCTTGAATGTAAGTGACGAGTTATTTACATACGCCTTTGCGCTACCACCATATCCGTGAAGGATAAACACCAGCGGTGCATTTGCAGGAAGGTCTGCAGGAAGGTAGATATAGTATGATCTTGTAACACCCTGATCCTGAATAGACTCAGACTTAAGTGTACCAGCGCTCGCTGCATGGCAGATAAAGATCGCCGCAAGTAAGAATATAAACTTCTTCATATTGATTAATGATTTTTAAAGAAATTCCAAATTTGGTTATATACCTCAAATTCTGCATCGCACCAGCCGTTGCTCTTACCATCAACAGAGTAGAGTACCACCTCGTGGCCATTCTTACCACCAAGATACTTAGTGTAAGATACAAGACCCTTACCCTGACGTGGGATAAGCTCACCGGTTGTGTAGTGTGTACACTCGTCAATTGCAACGATAGCACCTACGCTGAGTGGCACAGAGGCTGACTTACCCTCAACGCCTGTCCAGCTGTAAACAGAGTTCTCTGTAGCGTGTACGTGAACGAATGATACAGGCTGGGTGAAGCTGTTTGCCTTATATGTCTCAACCTCGATTGCACCTGAAACGCAACCGAAAGCTGCAAACTCAGACGGCATCTGCATTGCTGCTGTATAAGCGTGACCATTGCAGTAGCTGAGCAGATAGAACTTAGAAGCGTAAGTGAAGCCCTTCTTAAGAGATGTCAAGAAAGAGAGATCCTCACCTGCAGCAACCTCAACAACGCAGAGTGTATAACCACCGATAAGACAGTGCTCTGCAGCCTTAAAGTTTACCTCAGGAACCTCTGCTACAGGGCTGGAGCGTGTGGTAAGCAACAGATCGTCAGTAAGCACAACTACAACCGGTGCGCCAGACTTAGCCTCTGAAGGCTTTACGATAACCACATTGTGGTCAGCAATAGTCTCTGCAACAACAACGAGCGATGATGAGTCACTCTTTACTGGTGTTTCGCTGTCCGGACCCTTCTCACAAGAGGCAGCAAACAGCAAACACAGACTTAAAATACAAAATATCTTTTTCATAGTTTTATTCTCCAAATTTTACGTGAACAGTAAATGGCTTGCTACCAGAGTTACCACCGGCAGAGCTGTGGTTAGTGTACTTGGTGTAGTTCTCTGCTGTAATCTGAGTTGTACCGCCTGAGTATGTCATGCTACCACCAAGAACGATGATAGGCTCATCCTCAGTACCCAGAACAACTGTATGAGATGTTGACCAGAAGTAACCCAGAAGCATACCATACCACTTCTCATTGCTATAGTCATAAGAGATGTCGCACCTAACCTTACAACCGCGACCCTCACCTGGGCAGCTATCATAGTTACCGTGCTGACCGATAAGGCCACCAACCTCTGAAGTACCCTTTGTTCCAGGAGCACGTGTATTAGACAGTGTACAATAGCTCTCGTTGTACTCAAACTTGTGGCCCTTATCCAACCAACCGATAATACCACCGATATTACCATCCTCAATAGAGAGGTGACCATCGATTGTACCAGTATTCTTACAGTAAGTAACGCTACCTGAACCACCAGAGATACCACCAACGCGAGCAATAGTAAATGTAGTTGCGCTGATTGAACCGGTATTCTCACAACGAGTGATTGTATTTGTCTGTGTAGCATCCTCATAACCAGGATGAGCAACGATACCACCGCAAGTAGGGATTGTACCCTTACAGTAAGTAACGCAAGTAATCGCACCGCTGTTTGTACAAGATGTAATATCAGCACCTGAAGCACCTGAAGCATCTACAGGAGCACCACCAGAGATACCACCAACGTTGATAGGATAGTTCTTACCTGAGAATATAGAGCTGTTTGATGTAACAACATTAACATCAACAATACCCTCATTAGTGCTTGATGTGATTGAGCTCTGAGTAAGACCTACGATACCACCCATACGAGGACGGTTTGTACCACAAGATACTGCGAGATTCTCAACCTTAGTGATGTCGTAATCAACAGTACCTCTATTTACAGACTCTGTTACAGGGGCATTTGCACCAAGCTGAGCTGCAAGACCACCGATGTGGATAGGCAGATTGTCAATGCTCTTAACAACACCGTATGCAGAGAGAGACTCAACTGACATAGTGACATTACCGTGGTTCTCGCACTTGTTCATAGCACCGTCGTTGTAACCAGCAAGACCACCAACAAGGGCACCGTATGATGCACCGGCAGTATAGGTTACATTACCGTAGTTCTTACAGCCGTCCATCTTAGACTCACCAACTGCAACAAGACCACCAACAGCAACTGTTGCGTCACCAGCACCGGCGATAACTACAGAGACGTTAGCCTTATTTACAACATTTGTAAATGTACCTTTTGACTCAGCAGCAAGAGCAGCAAGGAAACCAGCCTTAGTAGCGGCAAAGGTACAGCTCTCATCGATAGTAAGGTCAGATACGCTACCTACAGATGCGAAGATTGCGTGGTCTGAAGTAATACCGCTGATAGTATTACCATTACCTACAAGGGCACCTGGGAAGATAGGGCCTGCAGGGAGTGTCTTGCCTGTAAAGTCGAGGTTAGCCTTAATCTGAATCTCATCAGTTGCGCTTGCTGAACGCAGACCATCTGCATTGCTAAGGATTGCGATAAACTCGTCAGCGTTATTTGCAACCATTGGGAACCCAGCCTTTACAAGGGTTGTAACCTCCTTAACATCTGAGTACTCAGACTCGCTCTCGGTTGTCTTCTCAACAGCCTTAAGACGGATCTGATAAGTTACAGCGCTCTTCAGACCTGTAATCTTGTGCTCAAGCACCTTATCAAGCTCTACTGATGTATAGCTCTCAGCACTTGCCTCCTTATACTCAAGAACATAGCCTGTAGCGTCCTCAACCTTATTCCACTTAACCATAATCTCATCAACTGTAGATACGGCAGAAGTGATAACCGGCTTCTCAAGCTCAGTCTTAGTCACCTCGTAAGCAACAACCTTAATAATAACGTTATCAAGGAACATACGGTGCTGTGAAGATCCAGGAGTTGAACCATCCTTACGGATAGGACCGATACCGATACGTGAGCCTGGGAATACGTTCTGCAGGACAATCTTCTCGGTTGTGAATGTACGACCTGCCTTAAGAGTAAACTCTGCTGCAGGAACAAGGCTCTCCATTGCAGGGGTGATAGCAGATGCGCCAGCCTTACCTGCGTGCTGTGAGTCGTTGATAATATAGACAGCAGCTGTCTTAGGGTCAGAGCCATAGAGTGCCTGGTCAAACTGTACCTCGATAGTAGCAGCCGACTTGAGGTTTACAAGCTCAGGAGTACACATCAGACCTGTCTTGCTGCTTGCACCCAACTTAAGGTGACCGATACGGCCGCAGAGTGGAGATTTCTGATCGCCATTAACCTCATTACAGCAACCCCAAGTTGCCAGACGAGAGTTCTCAATAGCGTTCTTCATTGTTGTAAACAGACCAATCTCTACGCTTGGCTCAACAAGATACCACTTCCAAGGACCACCGCCAACAGGATTTACACCCTCGGCCTTGTCAAATGCAGTTGCAAGGTTACGGTCGTCAGCAGAGTAAGCAGCAGAGCCACGGAGGTAGTTTGCACCCCAAATAAGCTCACTGAAGTCCTCAGCAAGTACAACGTCACCAACCTCTGCCATTGTTGTAGAGCTTGGTTCAACAACAGTAAAGTCAAGTGTCTTGCCCTCGATAGGGTCAGCAACAGTCTTATTTGTAAGATCCTCAACTACAAACCAGTAGCTGGTATTCTTATCCAAACCAGAGAACTCAAACTGAGGGAAGCCATCTGCAAGATCCTCCCAGATTGGCTCATTTGGCTTAGTCTCCCAAGATACAACAAGGTCTGAGCAAGCCTCATCACGATAGATACCGAAGCTGTAGGCAACCTTCAAATCCTTTGCAGCATCCTTAAATCCGCTTACACTCCAAGAGAAGGCGAGGGTTGAAGATGTTGCATAAGCAAACTTAACTGCCAAGTTTGAACCGGCAAGCTTGAGCTGTACAATGTTACCCTTAGAGTCGGTCAGATATACAGGATCTGTATTTGTACCGTCAGGATAAGTTGCGAATACAGATGCCTTATAGACGCCTGTCGCAAGATTCTTAAACACGTGCTTGAAAGCATCTGCAGCGCCTGCATCACGTGTGATTACAATCGGCTCACCTGAATCAGGGGTCAGAGTCGATGTAAAACTTGTTGCTCCAGCCTTAACAGCAGCGCTGCCGTCAAAAAGGAGCGTAATAGTACTACCTCCACAAGCGTCATCATCTACGAAAACCGCCTCCCATCATCAGAGTTAGAAATAAAGCTGGTTTTTTCATAATTGAAAGTATTTTATGATTTTTTGTATATTTATCTATACTTCAAAACAAAGTTAAAATAATACTCAGTACCTACTTGTAAGAGCAGAGTAAGGTGATAGGGTAGTGGTCGGAAATGTACTTCACGCCATAATCTTCTGTGGCAATGTGATATCTGTCGGCATTGACATTGCCCACGAAGAAGATGTGGTCAATCACCGACTGTTTCGTCTCGCCGAAACCATTGAAAGTCCTTCCGCTTTCAGTCTTCTTCGCCAATGTCCTGGCATCTCCCATCGCAGCTCTGACCGGCGCAAGTTCAGTAGAATTCAGTGTGCAGTTGAAATCCGCAACGAGGAAAATCGGAACTGAACTCTTCGACAGATCTGCAATCCCCGTAAGTTCCTTGATCTTTGAAATTGTCAATGCACTTGATTTCGTCCTGGCTTCCACGCTGATGTGGTCGAAATGAGTGGCGAAGAACCAGACAATCTGATTGTTATGAAGCTTGTCCGCAACTTTCGTCCATACCACGACCCTGCGTTTTGCACTGTTCCATGAAGAATATGTGCCGTCTTCATTCTTTTCAGGAAGCTTGTCCGGCGTATCTGCAAGCCAGAAAAAACCCTTGTCCTTCAGCTCGAAGCGGCCTTTCTTGTAAAGGATTCCGATACCTTCGCCTGAGCCGCTGCTGATGCCCTTTCCGGTATCACGGTCAATGTCATAATATCCGTAAGTGCCAGATAGTTTGTATGCAAAATCCTGAGACTGAGTGGCTTTGACCTCCTGCAGACCGAGAAAGTCCGGACTGGTGGTTTCAATGAACTTGAACACGGCATCCTTCCTCACGGACCACGGATAGGTATCCGTAGTATTGAAGTATCTGATATTGAAAGAGCCTGCAAGCAAGGTCTTTCCGTTCCCTTCAGGAATTACTTCCTCCTTCTGGTCTTTGTCATTTTTGACATAATGCCGCTCAGGCTCAGCCTTGCAGGCTGAAAAAGCAAGCAAGGCTGAAAGAGCGATCAATGAAATTCTGTATTTCATAAATTGTTGGACAATAATATATTAGTATAACACACAAGTCTTTGACGGATTTCCACCGAGCTGTGACCAGCCGGCAGCATGACTCGTCGCCGAGCCTTTGACAGCGAACAATGTCGGTTTTCCGTCTTTCATGCCGGTACAGTAGATGGTTCCGTCAATGCTGATGGTAGGGGATGACCTCATATCTGTAGCGAGCTGGATTTCAGCCACTTTATTACCATCTGCAGGCGAGAGTTTCACAAGTTTGCCGAGAACGTAGTCATTGTAATAGATGTAATTCTCATTGTCAACAGCCGCAGAACCTGCGATATCGCCGTCAGCAAAAGATTCCCACTTCAACTGACCGTCAGGACTTACGGCAGTAACCCTTGCCTTGTCATTACCATTGACACCTGTAGTTACATAAATTGTTCCATCCGCACCGCAGACGACACCCTGGGCATTGTATCTGGCAAGTTTGCCGTTGATTGGAGTAACCCAGTCAGGCTTGAATGGGGTGGTGTCGTCCTTTACATACTTGTTGGTGTCATAGCAGTACAGGACGCTGCTTGAGCTCACTCTGTTGGTCCTGTTGGTATAGAGGATATATACCTTTCCGTCAGCTGACGTGGCCATCTGGCCGGAGTCGCCGGTCTCCAGAGTCTTGCTGTTGTGATATCCGAGAGCCTTGTTGTCCTGGTTGTTGGCATTGCCGTAATACTTCCATTTGCTGCCCTCGCGGAAATAGATTCTCGAACCGTACTTGTCGTTGCAGTGGGTGATGAAAGTACCGTTCTTGAAGCCGACAGAGCCGCCATAGTTGCCCTGCTTTACCTGCAGGCTTTCCGCAAACGAGCCGTCAGCGATGTTGAGGGCATGTCCGTTGTCCTGGCCTCCGTAAGCTTCCCAGATGGCCGGATAATCGGTCTTTGTCGGATTTGCCTTGGTGGTCAGGATGACCTGTCCGAGGTCCTCGAAAATAACCGGAATGACTGCGATGTACCGCGCATTTCCGTAGTCGAAATACCAGTTCTGTCTGCCGTTCGGTGCGATAGAGTAAACGCCTGAACTGTAAGTGCCTACGATCTTCGCGTCCCTTTCGTTATATGCCAATGCGATATAGATGTTGCCCTTGGAATCCACTGAAGGCGTGCAGGAATTACCGTTCTTGGTGCCGTCCTTGCAGTACGGACTCGGGTTGTGCGCGGTGGCGTCGAATGTCCAGAGCGCGGCGCCGTCCTTGCTGAATGCTGCCAGGTGATATCCTGATGAGAATGCATAGACAGTGTTTCCGTCCGGGCTCACAGCCGGAGACGAAAACTTGATATATGCCTCAGGGTCACTCTCGTAAGGCTTTGCCCACAGCAATTCGAGACTATATGCACTCTTGTCCACGTGAATCACCACGCTCTTGGTGGTCTTCTTCTTCATGTTGTCAGTAACCGTGAGGCTCACCTCTATGTCACCGAACTCCACGAAAGTGAATTTCGGGTTCTGCTCATTGACAGGAGTGGCTCCGAATTTCCATTCCCAGGCTACGATCGAGCCGTCAGGGTCGGAGGACTTGTCGGTGAACTGTACTGCATCTCCGGCACGGATTCCGCTTTCCGGACTCCAGCTGAAATCAGCGACCGGAGCCTTGTTCGTATCCTGGACTTTCACCTTTTTCACCTTGACGTCGGAAATGTTGTCCACGTCCGCCACCACGGTCAGCCTGATTTCATATTCGCCCGTCTTGTCGAAAGAAATGGGCTCCTGAGGCTGGTGTCCCCATACCTTGTTGCCGTCCCACTCCCATTTGCTCGCCATCACGTATGCGTTCTCGGCATAAGACGTATTGGTGAGCTTGATGTCCTCATAGAGCTCATACACGTCCTTGTCCGTAGTGAAGTCAGCGTGTATCTTGACTTCATTCTTCTGACAGCCCGCCAGCATTGACAATGCCGCAGCTGCCGTCAATATCTTGTTCATTGTTTTCATTGCTCTGCTCCTTTATTTGTCCCATCCCGGATTCTGCTTCAGATTAGGATTCTTCTGAATGACGATTTCCGGAATCGGATAAATGTACATATTGTCGTTCCAGACACGGCTTATCTCATAATTGAGACGGTATCCGCCCTTGGTGTCATCAGCGAGTTTGACCACCTTCAGATTGGCGCCCGTGTACATGGCAATGCTCTTGTAAGGCCCGCTGTACTTGCTGTCCTCAGTCACGAAAACATCATTGGTACCGTCACCGTTGAGGTCGAGAGGCGTGTTGAGCGCAGGAATATAGATGCCGTCCCAAGCCGCTGTCTCCCAGAGCTTTCCGCAAGCCCAGCGTTTCAGGTCATTGAGCCTGAGCCCTTCGAGTATCAATTCTATTTCGCGTTCGCGTCTGACTTCAAGTATAACCGGGTCGGTCACGCCGGTGTAGATGGACATCATATATGGGTCAGCCGTGGTCGGTTTCTTGTCCAGCCCGCCTGTGATGCCTGCTCTGCTGCGCAGTGCGCCGATGGTCTTCTCCCAGTCTGCATCGGTCAATGTCCCGAGTTCGGCTTTGGCCTCGGCGTAGTTCAGAAGCACTTCCGCATAACGTGCAATAGGGACATCATTGTAGTTGGTCCTTCCGCCGTCGAACGAGATGTCGTCCATTACATACTTGGTGAACTGATAGCCGGTAAGCGAATGGCCTGTCATATTGGCAGGAGTCGGAACGAATACGCCTTCCTTGTCCTTGCAGGTGTAGTCAGCACCCCTGATGGTCTGGTTCAGGCGATAGTCTCTTCCTGAGGTCTCCTCTGCAAATGTCTTGTATGTGTCGCCCTTCTTGTCATTGTACGGAGTGCCGTCCAGATTCAGATAGGTCTTCGCAAATGCGTGGGTCATACACAGGTGCGGACCATATGTGGAAGAATTGTAATACCAGTTGGCCTCACCGAGCTGAAGAACAGGATCGAGCGCGAGGGAGAGCATAACTTCCTGAGAAACGGCATTGTCACTGATGAAAAGCTCACGATAGGAGCCGCGTCCATTAGCATATGGGGTTCCAGTGTAAAGTCTGTAAGGGCCTTTTTCAATGATTTCCTGAGCGGCGTCGGCGGCCTGGCGGTAAAGCTCTTCCGCAGTGATCTTGCAGTCCTTCAGGTATTCCTTTCCGTACTTGCTTCCAGTGGCGTGATACTTTCTGAAAGAAGCTTCGAAAAGGCAGACCCTTGATTTGAAGAACAATGCAGTCCACCTGTTCACTCTGTTGGAGTTAGGAGTTATCTTGTCCTCGGTGATGTTCGCTGCAGCGAAGTCGAGATCCTCAATCATCTTGCTGATGATCACGTCCCGGCTGTCCTGGGTCTTGTAGAGTTCAGGGCTGTCCGGCTCCAGAGGGATGTCGATCCACGGAACTGCCCCGTACTGCACGAGCTTGTTGAAATACAGGTAGGCTCTGAAAAGTCTGGCGATACCGCTGTAGTTGTTGCGGATCGGCTCGCTCACATTGGATGAAGTGTTGTATTTGAGGAAATAGTTCACATTACGGATGCTGCTCCAGCTCCATGATGTTGATGTGTTGGTAGTGTATGCGCCCACTTCATATGTGCCTGTGGCATTTTTGGCCGCATTGTCCATAGTGATGTTCTGCTTGTGGGCATTGTCATAGTCCGGAAGGTACTCGTAGAACCCGTTGGTATAGGTCAGAAGACCGGTTTCCGAACCGAAAATCATGTCTCTGCCGGCTTTGGCTTTCGGCTGTTCAGCCAAGTCGCAGGAAACGACAAGGACTGAGGCGGAAAGAATCAGCGCTATAATATTGTTTTTCATAATCTTGCCTGATTAAAATGTAAGATTGATACCGAAACTGTAGGAACGCATTGTCGGATAGTTGTATCCGTCTCCGGTGGTGTCCAGAACAGAGTCGGTTCCGTAAATGTTGGCGGTAACGTCAATGTCCCTCGTGTGTCTATACATCGGTGACCATGTCCAGAGGTTCTCTCCTGAGAAGAATACGCTTATCTTCTTCATCTTGATGGCTTTTGTCCATTTTTCCGGAAGTGTATATCCGACCTGGATATTCTTGAGCCTGATATAGGAAACATCCATCAGATACCTTGTGTTGGCATTGTTGGTTCCCTTGTAGAAAGGAGCGTAGTAGCCGGTGTATCTCGGGAGATATGCATCAGGGTTGTCTTCTGTCCAGTAGTTTCCTACATGCCACTTAGGCATCTGGCCGTAAGGACGGTTATACTGTCCCCAGAGGGTCGAGGACTCGTTTGAAGGGTACCAGTCCTGCTTGCCCACGCCCTGGAAGAATGCGCTGAGCGTGATGCCGTTCCATTCGAAATCGAAACCGAAGCTGTAGATGTATCTCGGCTCTGCATTACCGATGATCTTGCGGTCACCCGGATCATCTACCGTGTTCTGTCCTCTGTCAATGTAGCCGTTGCCGTTGAGGTCTTCAAACTTGATGTCACCAGGGTAGAGCTTGTAGGTTTTGGAAGTCTGCATGAGCGGGTTGTAGTACTTCTGTCCTGCCTCACGTGCCTTGGCTTCTGCAACATCGATTTCTGCCTGGTTCTGCCAGAGCCCGTTGGAAACGAAGCCCCAGATTTCACCTATGCGCATTCCTTCATAATAATTGGTGTTGAGTGAAGAAGTCGAAAGCGACCTGGTGGCATTGTTGAACTTGTCAATGGTAGAAACATAGTCTGCAAGCGATGCCCTGACTGAGTAGTTGAACGGCTTGCCTGCAAGGTTGAAACTGTCATTCCATTTGATGATGAACTCGTAACCGTTTGTGGACATCTCCGCGAAGTTGCCCTTAGGAGAACTTGCACCGAACACGTCCGGCAGAGTAGGTCCGACCGTGTACATGTCCAATGTCTTTCGGCTGTACCAGTCCCCGTTGAAAGAGAGCCTTCCGCTGAGGAAACTCATGTCCAGACCGACGTCCAGAGTCTGTGCGGTTTCCCAGGTCAATGATTCAGGGATAGGTGAAGGAGCGCTTGTGTAACGTACCTTGCTTCCGTTGATGATACGTCCGTTGCTGAAGGAGAAGGTCTCGTCATAAGCGTAGTTGCCCACGTTGCTGTTTCCGAGCGAGCCGTATGATGCTCTGACTTTCAGGTTCGTGACAGCGTTCTTGCTGACCTTGAACCAAGGCTCCTCTGTGATTCTCCAGCCGACAGATACTGACGGGAAGAATGCCCAACGCTGTCTCTTAGGAAATTTGGAACTTCCGTCGTAACGTCCGTTCAATTCGATGAGATACCTGTCGTCAAAAGAGTAGTTCAGTCGGGCGAAAGCTCCTGCTGTGCGCCATTTGTACCAGTCACCTGTGACGCTCTTGTTATCGATGCCCATCGCGAGATTTATGTTCTCCACGTCAGGTGTCAGGAGGTCGTCATTGTATGCGTAGGTCTGTTTGTAAAACTGCTGTTCGTAGTTGTAGCCGACCAGTGCCTTGAAATAATGTTTCCCGGCGAAGGTGTCCTCATATTCCACGAACTCATTGGTAGAGAGATAGCCGTAGTTCCTGAGGGTCTCGCTCAAGTAGGATTGTGTTCCGGAAATGGTCTCCACCTGTCCTTCATATCTGGAGAATTCGCTTTTCACTTTCTTTACCGTGGTATTGAAATCGTGGTTGCGGTAGGTGAAATCTGCATTGACACGAAGCTTGTCCTCGAAGAATTTGGCCTGTGCGGAGAACGTGGTCTTTAGCTGTCTCTTGAGGTATGTCCTGTTGCTGTGTCCGTAGAGGAAATCGCCGACAGAATATACTGCAGAGTGGGTCATGGTGCCGTCAGGATTCCAGATCGGCGAGCAAGGGTGGCCTTCGTCAGCGATGTTTCTCCAGATGTTTCCGTTGCCTTCAGAGTAGGTCTGAGGCATGATGTATTTGGTCCATGAGATGTCGGTGTTGTTGGAGATCTTCAGCCATGGCGTGATCTTGTATCCCATCTTCATGCGGCTGTTCAGGATCTTGTAGGTTTCCGGGTTAGTCTGTGAGTCGAAGATACCGTTGTTGTCATAATATCTTCCTGAAACATAGTAGTCGAACTTGTCGTCAGAACCTGAGACTGACAGATTATGGGTCTGGCTGAACAGGTGGTCTTTGTAGATCATTCCTATATAGTCCGTTCCCTTAGGGTAGTACAGCCATCGTCCAGCGGTTCCGATGCTTCCGTCGCTGACCAGGACTTCGTAGTTCTCGGCCTCTGCTCTCTTCTTGTATTCTGCGAGCCAGGCGGTGGAGAACTCCATGGTCTTGTTGATTCCTGATGGATTGGAGAAGTTGTAGTTGTAATACGACTTGTAGAAATGGTCTGCCCAAGTGTAACCGTCTGATACGTAATCAGGTATCGTGGTAGGCTGCTCTACCGTGAAGTTCGCCTGGTAAGAAATCGTCGGCTTGCCTTTGGTAGCGCTCTTGGTGGTGATGAGTACCACTCCGTAAGGTGCGCGCGAACCGTAGATGGATGATGAGGCCGCGTCTTTCAGTACAGAGACCGACTCGATGTCGTTAGGGTTGAGAAGGCTCGGGTCGCCCTCTACGCCGTCGATAAGTACGAGAGCGCTTCCGCCCTGGCCGATGGATGTGGTACCTCGGATGTTGTAGGAAGGAGAACTGTTAGGCCTTCCGTCGGTGAACTTGAGGTTGAGGTTAGGTACCTGTCCCTGAAGCATTTGGGTGATGTTGGCATTGGCCCTGCCATCGAATGTCTCGGATCCGACCTGATCCACGGCTCCCGTGAGGTTGGCCTTTTTCTGCGTGCCGTAACCCACGACCACGATTTCGTTCAATGCGAGCGAGTCGTCTTTGAGCAACGCATTGAGTGACGTCTTTCCGTTCACGTGCAGTTCAACGTCCTGATACCCTACGAAAGATACGACCAGTGTCGCGTCCGCAGGTACATTGGAGAGTGTGGCAGTACCGTCCGGGCCGGTAATCTGTCCGTTTGTGGTCCCTTTTACGAGTACGCTTGCTCCCGGCATAGCGCCCGTCTTGTCCGTGACCTTAACTGTCACAGTCAAGTCCTTGCCGATTGGGGCTTGTCCTTGCGCGAACGATATCGTCACGCATGAAGTCAGAGTCGCAATCGTCAGCAATAGTCTGGATAATAGGCTCATATTGTTATTGGATTAGTGTGTTGATCAGAATGTCATTTCAGTGTTATTGGTGTATATGTCGTCCTGTATCGTTTTAACTGATTACAAATATATGATTTTTTTTGCTTTCACTATCAATAAAATAAAAAATCTCACAACCCGAAAACCCGGATTGTGAGACTTCCATAAGTTATGATATCTGATTATTCCTTCGGTATCAGCGCGAAAGTGAGTTCGCCCCTGCAGCAGAGTTTGCCTCCGACTTCAAGTTTGGCACTGCAGAAATACAGAGAACCTCTCTTTTCTATCAGCCTCGCCGTGATTTCGCATACGTCACCTGGCTTTACAGGATTTTTGAATCTGACCTTGTCAAGTCCGGCATACAGTGTAAGATGACCAGGAATATCGTCCTTTACAAGTATGGCGCAGCTCTGAGCCATAATTTCGCACTGAATTACACCAGGGACAATCGGATTGCCCGGAAAATGTCCTCTTGTGAAGAACTCGTCTTCCTTGATGGTGTATTTGCAATGGGCAATATTGTTTTCGTCTACTACGGCCTCATCTATGAGGAGCATCGGCTCCCTGTGGGGCAGGAACTTTTTAATATCTTCCTTGTTCATTATAAATTTAGGTTTTAGTCGTCTGTTTTTAGTCCTCGTACTTTCTGAATGCCACACATGCATCGTGTCCGCCGAACCCGAAAGAGTCGGAGATACCGATGGTGAGGTCAGTCTTGACAGCCGTGTTCGGCGTGTAGTCGAGATCGCACTCAGGGTCAGGAGTATCGAGATTGATGGTAGGAGGTACAATACCATTGATCAGAGCCAGGACGGTAGTGATGGCCTCTGCAGCTCCGGCTGCTCCGAACATGTGTCCCGTCATTGACTTGATGGAACTGATGTGAGCCTTGTATGCATAGTCGCCGAGCGCAACCTTGTATGCTTTGGTCTCTGCCACATCGTTCAGTTTGGTTCCGGTGCCATGGGCATTGATGTACATATTGTCCTTCTCCTTGTCGAAGCCGGCTTCCTCCAATGCGAGCTCGATACATTTTGCCTGAGTGGTTCCGTCCGGTCTCGGTGCGGTAGGATGGTAAGCGTCGCAAGTGTTGCCGTAGCCGACCATCTCAGCGATGATGTGGGCGCCGCGCTTCTTGGCGTGCTCGAGTTCCTCAAGAACCAGGATTCCTGCACCGTCGCCCATTACGAAACCTCCACGGTTGCCGTTGAACGGAAGAGATGCGTATTTAGGGTCTTCAGCACGGGAAAGTGCCTTTGCATTGGCAAAACCTGCGATTCCGAGAGGAATTGTCGCATTCTCACAGCCTCCTGCGATGATGGCGTCAGCATAACCGTGACGGATAGCCCTGAATGCCTCACCGATATTGTTCGTAGAAGTGGCGCAAGCCGTAACTACGTCGATACAAGGGCCTTCTGCGTGATGTTTTGTCGCAATGTGGCCTGCTGCAATGTTGGAAATCATCGTCGGGATGAAGAGCGGGGAAACCCACTGTCCTGACGGGTCGTCAATCATCTTGGCAGTCTCTCTGTACTGGATTTCGAATCCGCCGATGCCTGAGCCTACATAGACTCCGAGTCTGAACGGATCAATGTTCTTGCCTTCGCCTTCTGTCACCAGACCAGCCTGCTGCATTGCCTGATAAGCTGCTGCCACGCCGAACTGTGTGAAGAGGTCCTGTTTTCTGATGAACGGCTTGTCCATACCGTATTCTTCCGGATGGAAATTCTTGATCTTGCCGGCGATTTTCACCGGAAGATTTTCAGTCGGGAATTCTTCTATATAGTCGATTCCGCATACTCCGTTCACAAGGTTGTTCCAGAATGTGTTTACATCATTTCCGATCGGGGAAACGACGCCCATACCTGTTATTACTACTCTTTTTGTCATATCTGTTGTTTTATTTTACAAGCGACGGGGCGTTTTTCAGAAGCTTCTCAGCTCCGCCCATAATATCTTCCACGATATCCTTGGCGCTTTCTTTTTTATGAATCATTCCGGCAACTTCCCCGGCGAGGTAGCTGCCCATATTGTCTCCGTCAAATACTGCCTTGCGCATTGCTCCCTTGCCGAAATCGAGGACTTCCTCCTTCGGAACGGCAGGGTCGTACTCCATCTTGAAGAACTTCTTGGAGAAAGGAGTCTTGAGGCAGCGCACAGCATCACCCATTGACTTTCCTGTAACCATTGTGCTCACGTCGGAAGCCTTCAGAAGCTTCTCCTTGTAGTTTTCATGGATGAGGCACTCGTCAGCGATGAGGAAACGGGTTCCGACCTGTACGCCCACAGCCCCGAGCATGAATGCCGCAGCGGCACCGCGTCCGTCGAAAATACCGCCAGCCGCAAGTACCGGAATGTCAAGTGCGTCAATGACTTGAGGCACAAGAGCCATCGTGTGGTTGTCACCTACGTGGCCGCCTGATTCAGCACCTTCAGCCACGACAGCCGTAGCGCCGAGTTCCTGCATCTTCAATGCATAGGCGACAGAAGCCACTACAGGAATGACCTTGATTCCTGCAGCCTTCCATTTTTCCATATATGCGGCAGGTGAGCCTGCACCGGTAGTAAGGATTTTCACACCTTCTTCAATCACCATGTCGGCCACTTCCGCAGCGTTCGGTGCCGCAAGCATGATGTTTACTCCGAATGGTTTGTCTGTCAATGTTCTGCATTTTCTGATCTCTGCTCTGACAGCCTCAGTTCCGAAATTTATGGAAGAGATGAGGCCGAGTCCACCTGCATTTGAAACAGCAGCGGCGAGATTTGCATCGGCAATCCATGCCATGCCTCCCTGGAATAATGGATATTTTATTCCGAGAATATCACAAATAGGACTTTTGATCATATTCTTGATAATTATAATGTTCTATCCTGCAAATATAGTAATTTTTACCATTCAAGTACCGCAACCCCGGAGAGCAGGCCTGCACCAAACGCGCTGAAGACCAGAATATCTCCCTTTTGGAACATTCCGCGGCGGTTGCATTCGTCCAAAAGTATGGCGCAGGACGCGGAAGAAGAGTTTCCGTGGTCCGAAATGTTTACCGGGAATTTCTCATCCGGTTCTTCCAGATATTTCTTGATGGCGTCGATAATCCTCTGGTTGGCCTGGTGCACCATATAGTAGTTCACCTGGCTCTTGCTCATTCCGAGTTCGGACAGCAGCGCTTCCACTTCTGTCGTGGAGGCATTGACCGCAAACTTGAACACTTCCTTGCCCTTCATCTGCAGAGGAGCTCCGGTCTCTTCCTTGGTGACATATGGTGTCGGTTCGAGAACCCGCTTTTCCCAAATCTTGTCAGGAGCAGGCTGAGAATGCAGTCTGATGCCCTTGAGATTGTCTCCTTTGGTGAATACGGCAGCTCCGGCACCGTCGCCGAACAGTACGCAGGTCGCCCTGTCTTTCCAGTCAGTCATCCTGGTCGGCTCTTCTGCGCAGACGATGAGCACGTTCTCCGCCTTTCCGGCTTCAAACCTGCATTCGGCAATGTCCATCGCATAGATGAATCCGGGACACGCGCAATTTATGTCAATGCAGGGGCAGGTCAATCCGATTTTCTCGGAAATGATGCAGCTGAGCCCCGGTGTCATATACTCGTTCACGACATTGGAGCAGATGAAATAATCTATATCCTCCGGTTTGAGGCCGGCCATTTCGAGAGCTTTGGATGCCGCCTCGGCTCCGAGGTCCTCCAGGTTCTCATCGCTGATCACGTGCCTGCTTCTGATGCCGGTACGCGGAATTATCCACTCATCACTTGTGTCGAGGAACTCCGACAACATCGCATTGGTCACTTTCTTTTTCGGAAGTGCGCTTCCTGTTCCGATAAGTTTCATACTGTCTAAAATATTTCAGATTCGCTAATTTTATACCGGTGCAAAGATATCCCTTATTATCCCAATGCTGAAATGAATGTGGTGAACTGCCTGCTATGCAGCAGGATTTTGGCGAGATTCCAAAATAAGTGGTGAAATCCATGCTGAATTTTGTTGAAAATGCCGGACTTTGGAGAAATCTGAGGAATTTTGTACCTTTACAAGACGCAATAGAAAATGAAGTATGTCAGACAAATATAGATTGCCCGCTTATTTCAGGCAGAAATATCAGCTGATAGCTACAGTTACATTCACGGCCTTTTTCTCACTGGTCTTTATGCTGGTGAGTATTCCTTTTTCGCATAATGTGTGGTTTGAACTGGGTGCCTCGCAGGCTTTCCTGTTCACCGCCGCCTTTTTTGTAATCGGCCTCTTCGTCATAATTTTCAGCAAGCGTCTGATGTATGCGACAAGGATGCAGGATATGAATTATCTGGAGTATGTGCTCTGGAATTTGGCAGAAGTCGTGGTGATATGTCTGCTGTATGCGCTTTTTTCCGTAAAGGGAGATGACCTCGGCATCATTGAACTGGCGGATACGTCATTCGTGGACATATTCCTGAACGCATTCCTGTACTGTTTCGTGTCATTGATCATACCTTATATTATAGCGGGAATGTATTTCGCCATCATTGACAAGAACAATACTATCAGGCTTATGAACTATGCCAATGTGGTGTCAGATGAGCCGATTCTTCCGAAAGACGAGCAGAAAATAACATTGTTCGACAACAGCGGAGTCCTGAAGCTGTCGCTCAGGCTTTCCAACCTCTACTATATAGAGTCGGATGACAATTACATCGTGGTATGGTACACCGACAGCAAGGGCGAAATGAAGAAATATATGCTCAGATGCCGCCTGAAGACGGTAGAGGAAAGTTTCAAGGGCAGCAGCCTCGTGCGTTGCCACAGGAAGTATATTGTCAATATGGACAAGGTCAAGGTCCTCCGTAAAGAGAAGGACGGCTATGAACTCGATCTGGACAATGATATGATTCCGCCGCTGACCATCACGAAAACGTATCTCGGCAATGTCCTGGGCCATATGAAAGTCCAGGAATCAGATGAATCCCAATCGTAAGTCATGAAGAAAGAGACGTCAAGAGCGTTTCTTCCTGTTTTTCTTGTCGGTCCTGAGTCTGTATGTGCTTTCCACAAGCAGCTGGTCTGCGAGTATTCCACGTGCGGCGAGCACATCCAAGATGACGCATACGATAGGGAATACCACATTCAGCTTGTATATCATTCTCGCGCTGTCGTCGCCTGAACTCAGGTTCACGAAGAATTCTATGCCGAGCCAGATCTGAAGTCCGAGTGTTATCAATGCTACGAGAACGGTGGTCCTGTACTGGAACACTCTGATCTTGTATGTCGTCAGAGCCAACACGTCAAGCAGCAGGATGATGATGATGAGAACCGCATACGGAATGTATGTAAGATATTTGTACGTTTCCATCACCGTGCCGTCGCCTGCGACGGTTACAGCCTTGACACTGAACAACATAAAGGCCATCAATATCGTTGATACAGCAAGGTATAATGTTTGTATTCTCTGCCACATAATCTTGGTAGTTTGTTTTATTGAACTTTCATTCTGAATCCAGCCGCTGCGATAGCGGACTGCGAAGATAGGAAAATCACAATTAAAAAACTAACTTTGGGCTATGGAAAATGAAAGGGGAGTGGACAGATTGTCCCGATACATTATTTATAGTGCGGGCGCGGCATTGGCGCTTGCGGCCTGCTGGTATTTCAGGAGCGTATTGCTCTATATCGTGCTTGCTGCAGTGCTTTCTCTGCTGTCTAAACCGGTCATGAAGTTTCTGAGCGGCATCAGGATCAAAGGCAGGCAGCTTCCACAATGGCTCGCGGCGGTCCTGTCTCTGTGTCTGATTATGCTCGTGTTCCTGTTCATCTTCGTCCAGGTCATCCCTATCGTGGTCAGCATTGTGCAGAAAATCACTGTGAACCTTTCTGCTTCGGACTATTCGTTGCCGGTGGCGGCGTTCACTTCGTTCGTCGATGGGACAAATGCCTGGCTGATATCGCATCTCCCTCAGTTGGGACCGGATTTCAGAGTGGAGAATTCCATCGGAAAGTTCATCAGCAGCGTGTTTGACCTGAACTCCATCCCGGGCCTGATAGAATCGGTGGCCTCCGTATTCGTATCCATAGGCGTGGCCATTTTCTCTGTCGTGTTCATTTCATTCTTTTTTACGAAAGATCCTATGTTGTTCAGAAAAATTGTCGGATCAATGGTGCCTGACAGCATCGAGTCCAAAGTGATAGACGCCATCGGTGATATCGAACACCTTCTGTCGAGATATTTCGTCGGTCTGCTTATAGAGGTGCTCGGCGTAGCTCTGCTTAACTTCCTGGGCCTCTGGGCATTTGCCCGTATCGGCTTCAATGCAGCAGTCAGTATCGCATTCATCACCGGCCTCATGAACATAATTCCTTATGTGGGACCGCTTGTGGGCACTGTGCTCGGAACGATACTTGCCACGGTACTGAAATTCAGCGCTGTCGGTGTGGAGGTGCATTTCTGGGCGTTCATAGCATTGCTCCTGGCAATCTTCATCGTGACTCAGCTGGTGGACAATTTCCTTTTCCAGCCGCTGATATATTCCACCAGCATCAAGGCGAGCCCTCTGGAGATTTTCATCGTGCTCCTTATTGCCGGCAATTTGGCTGGTGTCTTCGGAATGCTCGTGGCAATTCCGGCCTATACGGTAGCGAGGGTTATCGCCGTCCATTTCTTCTCCAACGTGAAAGCGATAAGACGGCTGGTCGGTGACAGTAGTAAGTAATTCAATAATACGTAATACGAAATATGAAAAAGTCGATTGTAAGAATAATCTTTATTGCATTGGTGCTTGCTTCAGTGTCAATGCCTCTTTCCGCAAGGTCAAACAAATGGACGGTTTCCGGAGTGGAGTTGGCTTCGCCTGCTGCCACATATAAATTCGCCGGCCGGGATACCTGTGATCTGTTTCTGGATTTCTATCCTGCTTCTAAAGGCAGTTATACGGAGATTGACGGCAAACAGAAGCCGGCCATCATCTTTGCTTTCGGTGGCGGATTTGTTGCCGGACACAGAGACAAACCTCATTACCAGCAATGGATCAAGCTCCTGAATGACAATGGCTATCCGGTATTTTCCATTGATTACCGTCTCGGCCTGAAGGGTGTCAATGCCAAGGGTGTCAAGATGATAGGCGCTGTCAGAAGGGCAGTCGAGATAGGCGTTGAGGATATGTTCTCAGCTACATCCTTCATTGTGAAAAATGCTGACAAGTTCGGTGTCAGTCCCGACAACCTGGTGCTTTCCGGTTCTTCTGCAGGTGCGATAATCGCTCTCCAGACAGAGTACGAATTGTGCAACCATTCCTCTCTTGCCTCCGAAATGCCTGAAGGTTTCAAATATGCCGGCGTGATTTCATTCTCCGGAGCGATTTATTCCACACATGGCAAGGTGAAATATGCCGATGCTCCTGCCCCTCAGCTTCTTCTGCACGGAACCAAGGACAGGGTTGTGACCTACAAGTCTATCCAACTGTTCAATATCGGTCTCTTCGGTTCTTCCAAAATAGCCAAGAGGCTGGAGGCCAAGGGTTATCCTTACACCATCGTGCGCTACAAGGACCACACCCACGATATCGCGGACCTGATGTATCACACTTTCCCTGAGCAGCTCATATTCCTCGAGCAGTCAGTGATAAAGAAAACTGGCCGCAGCGCAGACATCCGTATGGATGACCCGTCAGTCCCGGTTGACAACACCCTCCGCACTCTCGGCGATTTGTACAAATGATCTACGCTCCGGTAAGCGTCTAAGCAGTTGCGTATTGACGTACTGCGCTCCCGTGAGAATCTACTGCATGTCCAGTCCTGAAAGACAATGTTGAACATTAGTAAGCGTCTCCGCGGTTACGTATTGACGCGTTTTTAGCTGATTCTGTACTTTTGCACATGGAAATGTCAAGAACAGATCAACATGGAAACATAAGAAACAGCTGATTCTGGCACAGCACGTGCATCGCGTAACTCGCTGAATATCAGCAGTTAAGCCATTTTCAGAGTTGCCAAAATTCCAACTCTGAAAATGGCTATATTATTGATGCTTAATGCTTTACAGGGTGCGCCACAAATGTGTCGCATAAGTTCGAATCAGGATCGATGCTGAAATTACTTATAAGATATTTCCATTTGAATGTAAATCCCTGCAAGGTTCTTCCAGAATCGTCCAACTGCAACAGTTGAAGCAGCCTCCATGGATAACTATGTCATTGGCATCCACCATTTCAATGCGTCCAGCATAATCGGGCATCAGGGATGAAATCTGCTTGAATGCCTGCTCATCCTCATCAATGCCGAATTTAGGAAGAATCAGCACTTGTTCCGTCTGAAGCCAGTTGATGTATGACCAGCTGTGTTTGTGTGGTTTGCGGGTGCTGAAGGACAGTTCTATGACCTTTTTGAAATTTGCATTCAGTATCCGGCGGAAACGCTTTGCCATGTCAGGGTCAAAATCTTTATAGTTCGTCATCAGCACCTGGTCATTGCCAATGTAGCGGCAAATACCGTCTGTGTGTCCGAATTCCTCATTTACATCCCACGGCAAGATAACCAACCTCGCGCCTATTGCATTCTGGATCTGATGTATTGATGAGGCAAGTTCGATTCCCGGATTCTCCTCGAAAAGTTTGCTCGTCATAATCACACGACCGTCAGCCTTGACCACGTTGCCGCCATCGAGGGTAAGCCACCGAAGGGAGTCTTCGCAAGGAAGTCCAGCATTCTCACAAATGGTTTTTCCGTCAGTGATGGACGACTTATCCTTTGCGCTGTGCTGGAGGTAGTCTGGATTATAGTTGTAGGCGACAAATCTGTTCGGCCGCACCTGCAACGGCATATAGTCCCTGCACCAGATGTCATTGGTTCCTTCGAGAAGCGACCACGGAACATCATATTTATCGAGGACTTCTGTCAATCCCAGGAACGCTATGGGGCAGCGCTCCCTAAGCAGACTGGAAAAGAACACTCTGTTGCATTGGTCGTCTTGAATCATAATCAGGAAATCATTTCTTTGGAAAACCGCTATAGCCTTTATGGTTCCATAATTCAAACGGAATGGTGAAGCGGAACAATTTATCGTCATCTTTTATTCCCTGACGGGTAAAAGCATTAGACTTAATTTGCTCACGAACAGATGCCTCCTCGATTCTTGTTATACGTTCATTATGGGCGAAAGCATTCAAACCGTCAAATATATACCAAGAACATTTTCTTGGGCCGTTGATAAATTCTCCATCGACAGTATATGAGACAGACTTCTTGATAGACCGTATGAGAATACCTCCGTAAAATTGTTTGTTGCTTTCAAAAGCAATGTCAACGCCATTTTCATGGAGGAACCATTCGCCCGCACAGGTCTCTCGTTCATAAGCAATTTTTCTGGACTCGGATTCCGTTTTTCGAAGATAAAATTCTATTTCGACGAACCTATAAACATCATCACCGTTTCTTATTTCAAAGTTCTCAAATAAAGATTCAGCAAGATATTTGAAATAGGTGTCATAGTCAGTAATTTTTGACAAAGATTCAATGCTGAATGCCTTTTCCAGTTCGATGATAGTAGTAATCTTTTCCATAATATAAAATATAATGATGTTGTTTCGTCAGCGAGAGCAAAGATAAGGTTTTAATTATGAAACTGTCAAACTGACTTCCCCCACCAGCTAATGCTGTGGCTGGACTCTCCATCTCGAAGTTAGTGATGCGGTAACCGCGGAGACGCTTACCGATTATCGGGCGGAACGGGTGTTGAGTCTCTTGCCGTTTTTGTCCCAAGTATAGATCCAGTTGCCATTGCGGGAGGTGAATGTATTGCCGGCAACACCAATGACATCTCCTACACTGTTTGCGCTGAGGGTCTGGTACTTTTCCCCAGATTCGTTGTACAGATATACCCATGATCCGTCGCGTTCTACGCGAGAAATCTGGTGAGAGCCGGCCAATATCGCAAGGCTCATAATCGCAATCGTCAAATACTTTATCATAGCGTCAGAAAGTTATTATGCATTATTTCCCTGTCAAGTGAAGGAATTTCAGAACTTGTTTTCTCGGAGGATTCAGAATTCCATAGATACGTAAGGTGATGGTCTTGATATCTTCATCGGTCAGATTGTCAATCGTCTGGCAATCTGAGTTGTATCCAAGTTGCTTCATGATATCAAGCATTTTTACGTATTTGGAATAATCCTCATAATCCTCGTTCAAATCATATTCGGAACCCTGAGTTGATTCGATGAGCGATAATGCGCTTTCCCAATCACTGAAGCAGGATTTCATCGAATTATAGTTCAGGAAGTTGTATCTCGATACGATATAGTCGTGAATCTGCTGCAATTCGCTTTCTTCCAGATTGCCGAATAAGTTTTCCAGCATCGTGTAGTTCAAAGGCTGGTTGCAGGAATACCTATGCTCGATAAGGTCAATGCAATGCTTAAGTTTTTTACGACAGTGCCGCTTCATAATAACATCGGAGAATGGATTTGGCCTGTCTTTATATGCCAATAGATTCCAGCGATATGTCAATGCGTTTCTGCACAATGATCCGGCTACCGGATTGTTGCAGATATATATGATGCAGCCGCGTAATTTTTTCAATGTGTCCTTCGCTGCCCACCCTGTCGGAGTGGTAAACAGTCTTCCGTTGCGACCATACCTCAAATTGTATTGACGAGTAAATTCTTTTTTGAATTCTGCTATTGCCTTCAGTGTATGACTGCAACTCTTCACTTTAACAAGCAGATGGAAATGATTGAACATCAGGCAGAATGAGATCACATCCAGGTCATACTTCCTGACAATGCAGCTCAATGATGTCAGAAAAACAAGTTTGTCCTCTGTCCTATAAAAAATACCTTGCCCGTCAATGGCCTTGGAATAGAAATGAATCGGCACACCTACCGGATAAACAGTCTTTGTCATGTGGTCTTCAATGTTTTAGTTTTCTTCGAATTTACAAAACTGCTCGCCATTGAGCAAATATTTTTTTGGTTTACGGGGCTATTTGTGGATTCGGCGGCGTGGAGCGCCGATGGGTGGTGAATGTGGAGAGCCGGTGAACAGTGTGATTTGGAGAGTCGGTGAGTGGCGAGCGTGAAGAGTCAATGAACTGTGTGGCGTGAAGTGTCTGCTTCCCATTCTATAGCATGCACTGGACAGTTTGACAGTTTCTCATATATCAGAGAAGTCTGTGTTAAGTGATGTGATATATCTTGTGTTATGTAATGGTCTATGTCTTTTGTTACGTAAAGAGTTTATGCTAAGTATTACGCAAAGGGTTTCCGTTTTTGTATTATGCAAAAGACCTACGTTCTGTGTTATGCGAAAGTTTACGTTCTGTGTTATGTGGAAGGCTATGTGATGATTAATGTGGTACAACTGGCGCATCGCTTAACTCTCTGAATATCAACGATTAAGCCATTTTCAGAGTTGCCAAAACTATAACTCTGAAAATGGCTATGTTGTTGATGCTTAATGCTTTACAGGGTGCGCCTCGTGTGTCGTCCTGAAAAAAGTTTACCAAAAAAAAGTAAACTATTATGGAAGCTAAATGCTATCGGGCGATGCGGCGCGCCCAGGGAAAAATGCTGCGCGAGTACTTCTCGGGAGTGTCTGTAGAAAGCCTGTCAAGGAGGTATGGCTACAGCGTGATAAAAATCAAGACGATGGCCAGCGACTACAAACAGGGAAAAATTGATATCCGTCCCGTGTTCCGACAAGTTCACTGTGCCCCAGCACGCCCGTGGACATGTTCATGTGCACTCCGAAGCCTCCCACGCCCTGACACGTCCAGCACACTCTGCACGTCCAGCACACTCTGCACGTCCAGCACGCTCTGACACGTCAAGCACGTCCCGATCGTTCACGCGCAACTCCAAGCAGCTCGCACAACAGGCGTGCGGGCTATTTGATGGCGGCCATCTTGCCTAAGGCGAGCTCAACCAGCTTTCTTACCTGTGGCTTGTAGTCAGGGTTGCTGTTCTTAAGGTATCTGTTGGCGATGGCGCAGCAGACAGTGCCGGCCTGATGACCAAGATGTGCGGCAAGACCTGCTACGGCAGAACTCTCCATCTCGAAGTTCGTGATGCGGTAATCGCCGAATCTGAACGACTCGAAAGTGTCGAGCATGTCAGGCATTGCCAATGGCAGTCTCACCACTCTTCCCTGAGGGCCGTAGAAACCTTGAGCTGAGATAGTTACGCCTCTGACAGTGCAGTCTTTGAATGCCTCGATAAGCTTGTCGCCGGCCTTTACGAAATATGGAGAGCCGAGATAGCTGTTCCAGTGAGTATGTACCTTGAACGCATCCTCCATTTCAGAAATATTGATCTTGTCCCTGTCGGCGTACCAGTTCAGCAGACCGTCGCAACCGACTGATATCTCGGAGAATATGAACGAGCCGATAGGAATGTCAGGCTGGATGGCGCCGCTTGTGCCGATTCGCAGCAGAGTAAGCGTCCTGTGCTCAGGCTTTACCTCACGGGTCTTGAAATCCACATTTGCCAATGCATCAAGTTCCGTCAGGACAATGTCGATATTGTCAGTTCCGATACCGGTGGACAGCACCGTGATGCGCTCCCCGTGATATTTTCCTGTGATGGAAACAAACTCTCTGGACTCGTGCCTGAACTCCTTCTCCTCGAGGAATTCACCGACCATATCCACACGGCCGGGGTCGCCCACAAGAATCACCTTGTCGGCAAGCTCTTCAGGTTTCAGATGAATGTGAAACACTGAACCGTCATCATTGATTATAAGTTCTGATTCTGGTATTCTCATATCTTTATCGTTTTAATAGTTGAACAATGACCGCCCCTCGGCGGTGCTATAATCTGCTAATATACAAAAAAAGCCAGTTATCCAAAAATCCGCTGAGCCAGTTGTTGCAGAACGTAATCCGCTTATTGCAGAACGTAATCCGCTTGTTGCAGAACGTAATCGGCTTATTCCAGAATGTAATCGGCCAGCTCTTCCGCAGACGACGCGATTTTCCACGGATGCCCGTTTTCCAGTTCCTCTCTCGAGCGGAAACCCCAAGTGACACCAACAGTACGCACGGCAGCATTGGCCCCGGTCTGCATATCCACATCAGAATCACCGACATACACCACCTGGTCGAGCCCGATGCCGGGAACCTCCGCCATTATCTGATGCACGATTGCCGGGTCCGGTTTTATCGGCTGTCCCTCTCTTTGGCCCAGCACCTTGACGAACCGGAACTCGCTGAAAAAGTGACGGATAAGCTTCTCCGCGCCCTCCTGATATTTGTTCGAGGCCAATGCCGGGATGACTCCTGCCTCCGTAATTTTCTTCAGCATCCCGACAATGCCCGGGTATGGCTTGGTGCAGTCGCACATGTGCGCGTCGTAGTACGAGAGAAAATATGAAGCCATCTTCCGGATGTTCTCCTCATTGTCCTGCCCCTGCGGCACCGCGCCCCTGAACAGATTGTAGATGCCTCTGCCACAGAGCGTATAATAGTCATTGACAGGCCTTTCCGCGAAACCGCACTCCTTCAGCGCGAAGTTCGTGGCATTGCCGAGGTCCTCTACGGTGTCCAGCAAAGTCCCGTCCAGATCAAAAATAACAAGTTTTGTCATAATTCTACTTTTTGTTATGCTGGCGTTCAGCCGCAGTCCCGTCTTTTTTCGCATTGAGACTTACTCTGATGCCAGTCAGTCCGTTTTTCTTGACGCCAAGCGCCCTGTCCGCGATAATGAATTCGGAAACCGGGTCTTCGATATATTTCACCACGGCACGTTTGAGCGGACGGGCTCCATAATTCGGATCGAAACCCTCTTCGGCAATGAACTTCTTGGCAGAAGGAGTGACATTGATCCGGTAGCCCGCCTCCTCGGCCCTCTTCTTCAAATCATTCAGTTCAATGTCGATAATCCTGAAAATGTCATCCTTCTCCAGCTCGCGGAAGAAAATCTTCTCGTCCACGCGGTTGAGAAACTCCGGCGGGAACGCCTTCTTCACGGCCTTCTCCAATACCAGTTGCCTGTTTACGGAAACATTCCGTCCTATCGTGCTGAATCCCACGCCCTTGCCATATTCCTGGATGTCACGGCTGCCGACATTGGAAGTCATTATCACTATGGTATTCTTGAAACTTACAGTCCTTCCCTCACTGTCTGTCAGACGGCCGTCATCGAGCACCTGCAGCAGCAGATTGAATATGTCCGGGTGCGCTTTCTCGATTTCATCCAGCAGAACCACGCAATAAGGCTTCCTGCGCACCTTTTCGCTCAACTGTCCGCCTTCCTCATAGCCCACATAGCCCGGAGGCGCGCCGATCAGTCTGGATACGGTGAACTTCTCCATATATTCACTCATGTCGATTCGCACCATATTGTCCTGAGAATCAAAAAGATACTCTGCGATGCACTTGGCAAGTTCCGTCTTTCCCACACCGGTAGGGCCGAAGAAGAGGAACGAACCGATAGGCCTGTCAGGGTCCTTCAGACCTGCACGGTTACGCTGGATGGCACCGACAACCGTACCGATAGCCTCATCCTGTCCGATGATCCGGCTCTTCAGCCGTTCCTTCATTTTCAATATCCTGTGCCCCTCGGATTCTGCCACCTTATTTACAGGAATCCCGGTCATCTTGGACACCACAGTAGCGATATCCTCCTCATTGACAATGCCTTCGCTTCTCTTGACGGACTTCTTCGCGGAACCGCAGCGCAGCCTTATCATTGACCCGGCCTCATCCATCGCATCGATAGCCTTGTCCGGCAGCTGCTGGTCCGGAATATATCTGTCAGTCAGCCTCACGCAAGCCTCAATCGCCTCATCTGTATAGCGGATTCCGTGGTATTCCTCATAGTTCGGCTTCAAATGCTGGAGAATGGACACCGACTCTTTCAGGTCAGTAGGCTCCACGACGATTTTCTGGAAACGCCTGTCGAGCGCCCCGTCCTTCTCTACGATTTTGGTGAACTCGTCCATGGTCGTGGCACCGATACATTGGATTTCACCCCTCGCCAGCGCAGGCTTGAGCATATTGGCAGCGTCAAGACTGCCCTGACCTCCTCCCGCACCGACAATCGTATGGAACTCGTCGATGAACAGGATAATGTCCGGGTCACTGCTTGCCGCCTTGATGATGGACTTCACACGCTGCTCGAAATCGCCGCGGTATTTGGTTCCCGCCACCACGGACGCGATATCCAATGAAATGATCCGCTTTTTCGCCAAAACACTTGATATAGAGCCTTCTGCAATCCTCAGGGCAATGCCTTCCACGATCGCGGACTTCCCGACACCGGGCTCGCCGATGAGCATAGGATTGTTCTTCTTCCTCCTGCCGAGAATCTCGATCAGCCTCGAAATCTCACGGTCGCGCCCCACCACAGGATCCAGCTTGCCTTCGGCAGCCGCTTTTGTCAGGTCAATGCCGAATTCACAGATGTCGTTTACAGGCTCCTTTTTCGGGGCCTGCTCGGTATCATTGACCTCATCGCCGTCGTCACTGGTCTCGCTCTGTCTGTCCAACATACCGTTCTTCGACATATAGGTAAGGATGCGGCCATAGTCAATGCCGATATTCCTCAAGTAGGTCGAGCCGTAACAGCTTGTGGTCCTGCACAATGCGAGAAGCAGATGCTGAGGCGTGGCCTCTCTGCTCTTGAGTTTTGTGGACTCAAGTATGGTGATGCTCAGTATGTTCTGCGATGCCCTGGAGAACGTGATGTTCCCCATTTCAGAATAAGGAATCTGCTCGTTGGTGAATATGCGGCTGTCAATGAACTTTTTCATCGAGTCCGTATCTGCCCCCAGTCCTGTCAATGTCCTGCAGGCGTCATTGTCCGCATGCCGGATGATGCCCAGGAAAAGGTGGTCAGGGCCGATTCCGTAACTTCCGGTCCGGAGAGCCTCCTCTCTGGCGTACCCGATAATGGTGTTCAGTTCGTCCGATATTTTTATTTCCATCTGCATTTCTAAAATACTTCTTATGCAAAAATATATCCTTTATGCTGATAAACCAAAAAAATGGCCCTAAAGGGATGTTAGTATAAATTCAAGTTTGTTTCGGTGATAAAAATTTTGTAATTTTGTACGTTTTATAGAGTACAATGCGGAGAGCGTGGCATTATGTTCAAGAAGCATTGACAAGTAAGAAATTATGTAGAAAAATGGATAATATGGAGGAGAATAAGAATTCTGTTGAACCGCAGGAAGAGGGAACAGGAATGAAGGGCATCATCGAAGAGGTGAACATTGATGAGGAGATGAGGTCGGCCTACATTGACTATTCAATGTCGGTAATTGTTTCCAGAGCGCTTCCTGACGCGAGAGACGGACTGAAACCTGTGCAGCGCCGTGTGCTGTTCGGAATGGAAGGACTGGGACTGGACTACTCGGGACAGACCAAGAAATCTGCGAGAATCGTCGGTGAGGTGCTCGGTAAGTTCCATCCGCACGGAGACTTAAGCGTGTATGACGCCATGGCCCGTTTGGCCCAGGACTGGAACCAGAGATACCCGCTTGTATTCGGTCAGGGTAACTTCGGTTCAATGGACGGTGACCCTGTCGCTGCAATGCGATATACCGAGGCGAAGCTCGAAAAATTGGCGAACGATGTCCTCGGCGATATGGAGAAGGACACCGTCGATTTCCAGCTGAACTTCGATGATACGATTCTGGAGCCTACGGTTCTGCCTACCAAGGCGCCGCTCCTGCTTCTGAACGGTTCCGCAGGTATCGCGGTAGGTATGGCTACCAACATGGCCCCTCACAACTTGGGCGAGTGCTGCGATGCCATCTGCGCATACATTGACAATCCTGACATTGACACTGACGGCCTGATGCACTACATCAAAGGTCCTGATTTCCCTACCGGAGGTATCATCCAGGGCATCCAGGGCATCAGGGAGGCTTATGAGACAGGCCGAGGAAGAGTGGTCATGCGCGCAAAGACGGAGATTGAAGTGGACAACAACGGCCGTGAGACCATCGTAGTCACCGAGATTCCTTACATGGTGAACAAGAAGGAGATGCTTGAGAGAATCGGCCAGATGGTCGATGACAAGAAGATCGAGGGCATTACCTATATGAACGACGAGACTTCCCGCGAAGGCGTGAGAGTGATCTTCAGAGTGAAACAGGGCGCCAATTCCAATGTCGTCCTGAACACGCTGTTCAAATACACTCCTCTCCAGTCAAGTTTCGCCATAAACAATGTGGCACTCGTCAAGGGTCGTCCAAGGACATTGAGCCTCAAGGATATAATAAAGGTGTTCGTGGACTTCAGGCACGAAGTCGTAGTCAGAAGGACCAAGTTCGACCTGGAAAAAGCCCAGAAGAGAGCCCATATCCTCGAAGGTCTCATCAAGGCCATCGACGTTATCGACGAGATCATCAGAATCATCAGGGCTTCCAAGACTGTCGATGAGGCCAAATCTACATTGATCAGCACATTTGCATTCTCCGATGCACAGGCGACAGCCATCGTGGAGATGAAGCTCCGTCAGCTCACCGGACTCGAAAGAGAGAAACTCCAGGCAGAGTACGACGAACTGGAGAAATTCATTGCATGGTGCAATGACGTACTTGCAAATCCTGCAATGCAGATGGACATCATCAAGAGCGAAACCCAGGAACTCAAAGCCAAATACGGCGACAAGAGAAGGTCTGAAATCGTACCTAACGCGGAAGAGTTCAATCCTGAGGACTTCTATGCCGATGATGATGAGGTAATTACGATTTCCCATTTCGGATATATAAAGAGGACTCCGCTTGCAGAGTACAAGACCCAGAACCGTGGAGGCGTAGGCATGAAGGGCAGCGCTACAAGGGATGAGGATTTCATCGAACACCTGTACGTGGCCAATATGCACAGCACTATGCTCTTCTTCACAGAGCAGGGCAGATGCTTCTGGCTGAAGGTTTACGAAGTTCCGGAGGGTTCCCGTTCATCCAAGGGCCGCGCCATCCAGAACGTTCTCAGCATTCCTGATGACAAGATCAAGGCCATCATCAATGTACCTACATTGACGGACGAGGAGTATATCAACAATCACTACATCATTCTCGCGACCAAGGAGGGCATCATCAAGAAGACCTCTCTCGAAGCTTACTCGAGACCGCGCCAGAAAGGTGTCAATGCCGTCAATATCCGCGAGGGAGACGAGTTGCTCGAGGCTATCCTTACCGACGGCAAGTCGGAAGTGCTTATCGCGAGCCGTAACGGAAGATGCGTAAGATTCGATGAGTCAGATGCAAGACCTCTCGGCAGGACCGCTACCGGAGTGCGTGGCATCAATCTTGATGAAGACGACTACGTTATCGGTATGGTATGCTATGAACCTGAGGCTGAGGATGCTTCAGCGCATACGCTTCTTGTGATTGGCGAGAAAGGTCTTGGAAAGCGTACGGATTTCGAAGAGTACCGCAAGACGAGTCGTGGCAGCAAGGGTGTACGCACGATGAACATCACCGACAAGACAGGCAAACTGGTGGCTCTGAAGAATGTGACGGAAGAGAATGACCTGCTGATCATCACTCAGAGCGCGCTCATCATAAGGATGGCGGTTTCCGATATCAAACTTGCAGGACGTAACACCCAGGGTGTGAAACTTATAAACATCAGGGACAATGACTCCATCGCTTCCGTGTCAGTAGTTGCGAAGAGCGATGAGGAAGATGTCCCGGAACAGAATGAAGGACAGACCGGAGAGGGAAATGCTCCGGAGGCTGCACCGGAATCTGCTGAATAGTTGAATACTAACATTGAAAAAATATCAGATATGAAAAAAATTCTTCTCGCATTGGCGATGTTCGCCGCTATTCAGGTGGCTGATGCACAAGTAAAATCTGCTGCTGACGTCAAGAAGTCTGTAGAAGCTGCAGAAGCTGCAACACAGAATGTCAAGAAGGCTGTGAAGACAGCTACCTGGCTGAAGCTCGGTCAGGAATATGTAAAGGCCTATGACGCTCCTACAGGAAACATCCTTCCTGGTTCAAACAAGACAGAGCTTACTCTCATGATGGGTTCAGAGAAACCGGTTTCATCAGAGGAGGTTACTGTCAATAACGAGAAATACACCAAGGACGTGTATGCTGACAAGAATCTTTATTTCAACCAGAACGGCCAGCTCGTCATCATCGAGGTGACCAAGCCGGTTTATGAAGATGCACTCGAAAGAGCTGTCAAAGCATATCAGAAAGCTTATGAACTCGATGAGAAGCATGCCAAAGACAAGGACGTGGCTGCAGCATTTGACTACATCAGCCAGAAATATGTTTCAGAGGCTTTCAACAAATACACATTCGGCGATGTTGCCACAGCCAGCAAACTCTTCGAGAAAGCTGCTGATGTAGAGGCACTTGCTCCGCTTTCAAAGATTGATACAAGCGTCATCTACAATGCCGGTTTCACTGCAATGGCAGCCAAGGACAACGAGAGAGCGCTCAAATTCTTCAAGAGATGCTATGACCTCGGTTACTACTACGAAGGTGGTGAGGTTTTCGCAAGACTCGCTGAGGTGGACACATTGAACACCAAGAAATACCTCGAGGAAGGTTTCAGCAAATTTCCTCAGAGCCAGAGCATTCTCATCGGTCTCATCAACTACTATCTGAAGAACAACGAGGATCCTGAGACTCTCTTCGGCCTTCTCGACAAGGCTAAGGCAAACGAGCCGAACAATGCTTCCCTCTTCTATGTTGAGGGTAACATCCGCGCACAGCTCGGTCAGATCGACAAGGCTGTTGTTGCTTACGAGGAGTGCGCAAAGATCAATCCTGAATATGAATATGGCTTCATCGGCGAAGGCACAATGTTCTACAACCGGGCAATCGAACTCCAGACCAAGGCTCAGGAGGAAATCGACGATGCCAAATATATGGCACTGGTAAAGGAATTCGAGGAAAGTCTGAAGTCTTGTATCGCTCCGTTCGAGAAAGCCTTCGAAATCACCAAGGATGCCAACATCAAGGCAGGTATCGCTTCTTACCTCAAGAATGCATTCTACCGTTTCCGTGAGGAATCTGCCGAGAATCAGACAAAGTACGAAAAGTACTCTGAGATTGCAAAATAAGTCTTGATTGACGTTTCTTATAGCAGATGGCTCGAGTCGGTTGACTTAAGCCATCCGTTTTTTTATGGCGGGACTTCAATCCTGCCTGTTTTTTTACTATATTCGCAGTCTGTATGCAAAGCCTTGCGGACAGCAGTGCCGCAGGTCCATTGACAGGAATCCTGTCCGTGGGAGGGGAACACGGTGTGAATCCGTGGCAGTTCCCGCTACTGTAAGTCTTCCCGGAAGACAAGTCAGAATGCCTCTTTGCATATTGTTACATCGGTTCCGCCTGCGGAGGACGGGCGGCTGGTGCATCGGTGCGGAGTGTGTGAGCGGTCCGCATGTTGCTCTGTATGTCTGCTGCCTTTTCTGGCGCGGAATCGGTGATGTTTTGTAGAATAGTCATGTCACCGATGAACAGAATCTCATCATGTCTTTCAGCCTTGTGCGCGTTCTGTATTACAGTCGCGGCACAGGAGCCTGTCGTATCCATGTCTGAAAAGGCTGATACGGTATGTCTCCTGAAGGAATCGGTGATTGTGGCAGCACCGGCCTTGCCGAAATATCGTGAGACCATACCCGCCAAGACATTGACAGGAGACGAACTGGAAAGGCTGAACAGCCTGTCAGTAGCTGATGCGGTGCGCTATTTTTCCGGTGTCCAGCTGAAGGACTATGGTGGGGTTGCAGGACTCAAGACCGTGAATGTCAGATCGTTGGGTGCGGCCCATACGGCTGTTTTCTATGACGGGCTCCAGATCGGCAACGCGCAGAACGGTCAGGTGGACCTCGGCCGCTTCTCCCTCGACGAAATAGGCGAAATCTCGCTTTACAACGGCCAGAAAAGTGATATTTTCCAGCCTGCCAAGGATTTCGGCGCATCCTCGTCCATCTATCTCCAGTCTGCCCGTCCGGTATTTTCAGAAGGGCGCAAGGTCAATGTAAAGGCTACATTGAAAACAGGCTCCTTCGGCCTGCTGAATCCCTCTGCGTCAGTCGCATTCCGTCTTTCGGACAACATTTCTCTTACCGTTTCGTCCGGTCTGACCAATGCTTCCGGGCGTTATCGGTTCAGGTGCCGCGGATATGACCAGCTCGGCCGCCTATCTTATGATACTACGGCTGTCAGGCACAATGGGGACATCTTTTCTGTCCGCTCCGAAGCAGCCCTCTATGGCAAGACCAAGACCGCTAACTGGTCTGTCCGTGCCTATAACTACCATTCCGACAGGGGAGTGCCCGGTGCCATCGTGAGCAATGTCTTCCGTAACGGAGAGCGTATGCGTGATGACAATTTCTTCGTGCAGGGCAGGGCAGTGAATGTCTGGAGCCGGAAATTCAGGTCAATGTTCAATGCCAAATATGCCTACGACTACACTTTCTACGAAGACAAGGACAGCCGTTCATTGCATGTCACCAACACATATCGCCAGAATGAACTGTATTTCTCGACTGCGAATATGTGGCAGGCGTTCAGCCGGATGGATGTCTCATTGTCCTATGATTTCCAGTGGAACAGCCTGGATGTCGCGAATTACATGTTCGGCAATGCTGTTTTTCCCCGCCCCTACAGGCTGACCAATATGGTTTCGCTCGCCGCCTCGTTCGACTTCGGAAGGCTGAAGATGCAGGGAAGCGCATTCGGCCAGTTCGTCAGCGACAGGTCCAGGGAATTTGATAATGTCAATGACAAGCGTTCGGAACTGTCCCCGGCATTCTATGCGTCATATAAGCTCTTGCGTAGTAAGGAGTTGTATATAAGGGCGTTCTCCAAACGCTCATTCCGGATGCCGACGTTCAATGACCTCTATTATACGAATTCCGCAAATGCTCTGCTTAAGCCTGAGCGCACAGTCCAGACGAATCTGGGAACCGAGTACTCAGACCGGTTCTCTTTCTGCACCGTCCACCTGTCTGCCGATGCATATTGGAATATGGTGAAAGACAAGATAATAGCTTATCCCAACGGACAGCAGTTCCGCTGGACAATGCTGAATCTCGGAAAGGTGGACATACGTGGGGTAGATGTGTCCGCTGACGTGGTCGTAGATATATCCAAGCTAAGATTGGCCGCAAGGATGCAGTACACGTTCCAGAAGGCGATAGACATTACGGACAAGACCACGTTCTACTATAGGAATCAGATTCCGTACGCTCCTGAGCACAGTGGTTCTGCGGTTTTGTCCGCGGAGTACTCGGGGTGGAGTCTGAACTACAGTTTCCTGTACACGGGAGGGCGGTACAGCCACAAGGAAAATACCCGGAAGAACTATCTCCAGCCGTGGTACACGAGTGACCTGTCGCTGCAGAAGAAGATGAAGCTGAAGGCCAATGTCCTGAAAATCACTGCGGAAGTGAACAATGTGTTCAATCAGGATTACGAGGTGGTGCTGAATTATCCCATGCCAGGGATAAACTTCAGATTGACAGTTGGTTATGAATTGTTTTAAACTTATTTATACGTATGAAGACTACATTTGACTTTTTTGGCAGGGCGGCATTGGTGCTGACTTTTGCTGTTGCGGCCGCTACTGCCTGCCGCAAGGATGAGGTCCCGGTTTATCCCGGAACTGACATTACACCATCTGATTATGAAATCGTGGATACACCGGCGGAACCAGGAGCGAATCCTGTTGGACTTTATGTGCTCAATGAAGGCAACATTGGCAGCAACAAGGCTCAGCTGGACTTTTTCAATTTCCGCACTTCGTCTTATATCAGGGATATATATACTGACTACAATCCGGATGTCGTGAAGGGTCTTGGTGATGCAGGAAATGATGTGCAGGTCTATGACGGCAAGCTGTTCGTCGTGGTGAACAATTCCCATAAAGTGGAAATTCTCGGAGCCAATTCAGTGAGGCGCATTGCCAAGGTGGATATTCCTAACTGCCGTTCGATCGCTTTTGACGGGGACTGTGCCTATGTGACTTCTTATGTTGCATTGAAGCCTTTGGAGACGCCTGACCAGAAGGGCGCTGTCTATCGCATTGACCTGAATACTTACAAGATTACCGGGGAAGTGTCTGTGGGATACCAGCCAGAACAGCTTGTAATCAAGGGCGGAAAGGCTTATGTGGCCAATTCCGGCGGCTTTCGTGCTGGATATGACAATACGGTTTCTGTCGTGGATCTGGCGTCAATGTCTGTGGATTACACTATTGAGGTGGTTCCGAATCTGCAGAAAATGCTGGAGGATGAGAACGGCAATCTCTGGGTGTCTTCTTTCAGCGGCAAGCTCAGTTGCCTGAAAGCGAAGGACGGCAAATATGCTCTTGCATCGTCGATTGATTTTCCGGTTTCCTCTATGGCTTATTACAAGGGTGAGTTGTATCTCATTGGTACTGCATATGATGCGAACTATAAGGCTACCTATTCATATGCCAAGGTCAATGTGAATACGGGTGCGGTGTCATCTGACAAGATTATCACAGACGGTTCCGACGCTTCTGTCAAGGCTCCGTACGCGATATCAGTAAATCCGTCCAATGGCGACATCTATATAGCTGATTCACCGGACTTCACCGCCAGCGGCAAGCTTTTCTGCTATACCAATGCCGGTAAACTCAAATGGTCTGTCCGCACCGGCAACATCCCCGGTCACTTCGCCTTCCTTTATAAATAGTACTATTTCTGCTGATAAAAGTATTTCCAGAGGGGAGCGGCCATGAGGGCCTGCTTGAGCTGGTCATTGATGAGGAGATCTCGGACGTCGGCTTCGTTCAGGAGCACGACTTCGAGGTCTTCTGTGCTGTCAAGGTGCTGTGAGCCTGTTTTCTTGACGCCTTTTGCCAGGAAACAATGCGAAAGGTTGTCGGTGGTGCTGGGGTTTGCGGAGATGGTCATGAACTCGGACCATTCACCTTCGCCATAGCCGGTTTCCTCCATCAGTTCGCGTTTTGCAGCCTCCATGGGGCTTTCGCCCGGTTCGATCACGCCGGCAGGAATCTCATAGCAGGTCTTGCCGAGGCCGTGGCGGTACTGCCTTTCGAAAATGAATTTGCCGTCATCGGTCAATGCGATTACATTGACCCAATCTGGATATTCAAGTACGTAGAACTCAGGGTTTTGCCTTCCGTCAGGGAGCTCCACGCAGTCCTTTCTGACTGTCAGCCACGGACGGCGGAACAGATATTCGCTCTTGAGAACTTTCCATTTTCCCTTTTCGGTTATCGCGTCTTTCATATCAATCATTGTTTCGTATCCTGACAAAGATAACTCATTTTTACGTACATTTGCACTCCCAAACAGGCGGAATTATGGACAATGCTATAGAAATATTCACTCTGATAACTGGAATACTTTTCATTATCCTCGAAATCAGACAGAGCAATTATATGTGGGGCGTGCAGATATTGACAGGAATCGCCTCTGTGGTGCTGTTCTGTCGTCAGGGACTTTATGCATCATCGGCATTGAACGTATATTACGTGGTTACCGCAGTCTGGGGCTTTATCAGCTGGCGACGGGATTCGGATTCCATTGCCGGTGACGCGCAGCAGATACATTTGCGTAAAATATCATTGAAAGTGTTGGCTGTCAGCGTATTGCTGCAGGCGGTCGGTACGGCGGCATTGATCTGTGTCCTCAGGGCTCTCGGTGATCCGATGTCGTCCCTTGATGCTGCGATTACGGTCCTGAGCCTGATTGCGACGTGGTGGCTGATACGCTCTTACAAAGAACAATGGCTGCTGTGGATAGTGGCTGACCTGATGTATGTCGTGATGTGCGGCTGCCAGGGCCTCTACTGGATGGCTGCCCTGTATCTGTTCTATACGCTCTCTGCAGCATATGGCTTCGTGCATTGGCGCAAGAGAGGCAAATACGTGGAAGAGAGCGGGTTATAATGCTCCGTCCATAATGTCTGCAGCCGGCTTTCCCGCTTCTAAAAGGCTGCGCATCTTTTTCATATAGGGAGCCGTGTGCTCATAGTACATCCTGAGCCCGGCGCATAGCGAATTCAGCCCTGCCTCTCCGGATTTTGTGGTGGACAGGCGATGTTTGGGGCATTCTCCATGACAGAGCCGGACCCATTCGCAGCGTCTGCATTGGGCAGGAAGAGAATTGCGCTTGTCAATGCCGAAGGCTACGGACTGCTTTGACCCTGCAAGGTCTTTCAATGAGGACGTGGCGATGTTGCCCAAGCGGTATTCCGGATAGACGAAATGATCGCAGACATAGACGTCTCCGTTGTGTTCCACTACGAGGTTTCCTCCGCAAGTCTCACAGAATGAGCAGGTTCCTGGTGAAAGACCGCACCATGAAGCCAATGTGGCATCGAATGCTCCCACGAAATAGCTGCCGACATCGTTCTTTACCCACCAGTCGAAAATTTCGCACAGGAATTTTCCGTAGCCGATATCGCTGACGGACCATAGGCCGAAGCCGTCACTGTCGGTGGCAGGAGGAACCATTGACGGGCGCAAGTTCCTCATCTGACGTCCATTGGCATTGACCTGAAACTTTATCTTTTCAACGACGGGAAGAAACTGCATGAAGCGGCTTCCTGTCGATTTGAGGAACTGGTAGATCTCCAGGGCATGTCCTTCCGAGGCTTTGGAAACGGCAGTCAGGGTGTTGAATTCAGCGCCCGAGCGGAGCAGGTTCTTCAAGCCGGCGATTACTTTCCGGAAGGAGGGGGCGCCGGCCTTGCTGCTGCGATATGTGTCGTGTATGTACTCCGGGCCGTCAATGGAGAGTCCGATGAGGAAATTCTCCGCAGCGAAAAAATCTGCCCATTCCGGGGTTATGAGTGTGCCGTTTGTCTGAAGAGTGTTGTGCACGATCTTGCCGTCAGCATATTTTTTCTCGAGAGCGACGGCTTTCCGGTAGAAATCCAGGCCTGCCATCAGCGGCTCGCCGCCGTGCCAGTTGAATGTGACTTCAGGGGTTTCGCAGGTGGAGAGATAATCGCGTATCGCACGTTCCAGCAATTCCTCCGACATCACTGGCTCGTGTCCTCCGTAGAGGCGTGACTTGTCCAGATAGTAACAGTATCTGCAGTCAAGATTGCAGAGCGAACCGCATGGCTTTATCATCAGGTTGAATGATATGGGGCCGGTTATCCTTGCTGCATCGGCGAGAGTGATAGTGCTCTTGAACGTGTCGTCTCTTTCCATGGAGGTATATAAATGAAAAAAGGGAAAGCTTAGCACATCGCACCGCTACGACCTCCTACCCTTGCTGCCTTCCGGCCCTGGGGGAGTTTGGAGGGAGCTGGTCGTGTACGACTTTCCCACTGCAAATATACTGCTTTTTGTCGAATCTGCAAAGTCTGACAGGCCAATCCGGCTATTTTCTTAGTCCAGGTTGGTGAAGATGAAAGGAAGAATGTCATCTACCTGACTGAATTTCAGGATTTTGTCTTTTCCGTAGAAGAGGACGCTCATCTTTCCTCCGCTGACTTTCTGGTACTCGGCCATGACCTGGCGGCAGGCTCCGCATGGAGCAGTGATGCCGCTGTTCAGCAGGCCGTTCTGTGCCCCTGTTATGGCAATGCTCCTCATCTGGAGGTCCGGATGGTTCGCGTGAGCTGCAAACATAGCCGTCCTTTCCGCGCAAAGTCCTGACGGATAAGCCGAGTTCTCCTGATTCGCTCCGGTGACAATGCTCCCGTCGGACAGTCTCACGGCAGCCCCGACATTGAAGTTGGAATATGGCGCATATGAGCCTGCCAATGCCTTTTCGGCGGCTTCGCAAAGCTCTCTGTCCTGCGGTTCAAGTTCCTGTACGGAACCGAATTCCTGATAGTCTATTTCTATTTTCTTGTTTGTCATAATGTGTTGTAATTTGCGGCTAGTATCGGACAATGTTCCGAATCAATGACTGCCAAACGTTTCAAATATAGTAATTTTTCTCTGATTTAGGTATCTTTGCGGCTGTCAAGGCGCTATTGACCTGATTCTTTAGCCCCAAAAGAGGAGAAATTTATGAAAGTTTGTGTAGGATTATCCGGAGGTGTGGACTCCAGTGTGGCCGCTCTGTTGCTCAAGCAGCAGGGTTACGATGTTTTTGCGATGTTCATGCAGAACTGGCACGACACGGAAGGGACATTGCACGGTGACTGCGAATGGGAAGAAGACAAATTCGTGGCCGAAATGGTCGCGAGGAAAATAGGTATCCCGTTCTATTTCATTGACTTGAGCAATGAATACCGTCAGCGTGTGGTGGACTATATGTTCGATGAATACTCCAAGGGAAGAACGCCGAACCCGGACGTGCTCTGCAACAGGGAGATAAAGTTCGACGCATTCCTGAAGGCCGCTCAGAAAATGGGCGCGGATATGGTGGCCACCGGGCATTATTGCCGTAAGGAACCTGCGCTCGACGCTGAAGGGAACCAGATTGTAAATGACGGCAAGCCTGTGTGGCGCATCCTGGCTGGTTCGGATCCGAACAAGGACCAGAGCTATTTCCTGTGTCAGCTTACTGAAGACCAGCTTTCCAAGGCATTGTTCCCGATAGGTGACATCTGCAAGCCGGAAGTGCGACGACTGGCTGCGGAAGCGGATTTGCCTTCAGCAGAGAAAAAGGACTCCCAGGGCATCTGCTTCGTGGGAAAAGTGGACCTTCCGGTATTTCTCCAGCAGAAGCTCAAGTCTGTGGAAGGTGACGTGGTCGAAGTGTATGACGCCTTCTATGAAGATTCTCCGCAGTACTGTTTCCTCAGAGACACGATGTCTTCCATCCTGAAGAACCGCTTGGCGGGTGATGCGGAGATGATAACTGATTATATATCAGATGACAAGGCTGCACATTCTCAGGCCGGGGATTATGAGGGAGGCTGCCATGCGGAGTCTGTCTATTCTTATGACAGTATCGGTGCATTGTCAGATGAGGACCTTTTGCGCCTGTCCCGTCCGGTTACCTATGAGTCGATAAAATTCGAGACTGAAACATACCGCTCCGGTAAGCGTCATGTCAAGAAAACCCGTTATAAATCAAATCCTTACGGTGCTGTCGTAGGCCGTCATGAGGGAGCCCAGTTCTATACCATCGGCCAGCGCAAGGGCCTGAACATCGGAGGCCATAAGGACTCGCTTTTCGTGATTTCCACTGACATTGAAAACAATATAATATATGTAGGGGAGGGGCACCGGCACAAGGGCCTTTCGCGCAGTTGCCTGATGGTCGCGCCTGAAGAGATCCATTGGATCCGGGAGGACTTGCGGATGAAGGATGGAGAAATACGCCGGTACAGAGTGCGTATCCGTTATCGCCAGCCATTGCAGGATGCGTTGCTGGTCAAGAGGCCGTCGGGTCTGTTCATTCTCTTCGAAACACCGCAGAGAGGCATCACGCCTGGGCAGTTCGCCGTGTGGTATGACAGGGATGAGATGATCGGCTCAGGGGTAATATAAGGAATCTATCCTCGAAAATCCTCCACATAACAAAAAAATCAGGCGGAAAATCTTCCGTCTGATTTTTTTTGAGCCACTCAAGGGGTTCGAACCCTCGACCTGCGCATTACGAATGCGCTGCTCTACCAACTGAGCTAAAGTGGCAATTCGTTCCTCTCCGAACGAAATGGATTGCAAATGTAATGCTAAAAGCTTATTTTTGCAAGGATTGACCATCGAAATATTTGATAGTTATGAAAAATATAGGAAAAATGTTGTTGACATTGGCATCAGTTGCTGCTGTGGCGTCCTGCGCGGACTGCAATAACAAGAAGAAAGGCGATTTCAAGTACCTCGTGGATGAATTTGCTGATATCAAGATCATGCGGTATCAGATTCCAGGGTGGGAAAAATTGACATTGAAACAGAAAGAGTATGTCTATCACCTGAGCGAGGCCGCAAAATTCGGATGGGACATTTACTGGGACCAGAACTGCAAGGACAATCTCGCAGTGAGAAAGGTGCTGCAGAACATCATTGAAAATTACAAGGGGGACCGTACTTGCAAGGAATACAACCAGTTCCTTGTATATGCGAAACGCGTATTCTTCAGCAGCGGCATCCATCATCATTATGCTGAGGACAAGTTCTTCCCGCAGTGCAGCCAGGAGTATTTCCGTGCATTGATGGAGTCAGTGGGCGATACGGACAAATGCGAGGCATTGCTGCCGGTCATCTATTCGCCTGAACTTTATGCACAGAGACGTTCTTCATCGGCCGATGGAGATATCGTGGCACTTTCTTCAGTGAATTTCTATGAGGGAGTCACCAGAGACGAAGTCGAAAAATATTATGCGGGCATCATTGACCCGAACGATCCTGAGCCTATTTCTTATGGCTTGAATACCAAGGTGGTAAAGGGTGCGGACGGTGTGATCCGTGAAGAAAAATGGAAAGTCGGCGGCATCTACGGTCCGGCAATCGAGAAGATCTGCGAGGAACTCGAGAAGGCCAAGGCTGTGGCTGAGAACGATACCCAGAAGAAGGAGATTTCCGAACTTCAGGAGTATTACAGGACCGGTGACCTCAAACTTTGGGACAAATACAACATCACTTGGGTAACTGATACGCTCGGCACAATCGATTTCACGAACGGTTTCGTCGAGGATTACAATGACCCGCTCGGCCGCAAGGCTTATTGGGAGGCTTTGGTCAATGTGAAGGACTCCGCCGCTTCAGCGCGCACCGAACTGCTCAGTGCCAATGCCCAGTGGTTTGAGGACAATGCGCCGATTGATCCGCGTTTCAAGAAAAAGAGTGTCAAGGGCGTGAGTGCCAAGGTGATAGACGCTACTTGTCTCGGCGGCGGATGCTATCCTGCCACCCCTATCGGCATCAATCTTCCGAATGCGGACTGGATCCGCAAGGAATACGGCTCCAAGTCAGTGACCATTGCCAATATCACCCACGCCTATGATGCTGCGGCCAATGAGTCCCCGAAATCAGTGCTTGAGGAGTTCGCTTACTCCGAGGAGGAAAAGGCAATGCAGAAGAAATACGGTTCTTACGATGATGAAATCCACACTGACCTGCACGAATGCCTCGGACACGGCTCAGGACAGTTGCTTCCTGGCGTGTCAGGAACAGCGATGGGCGAGTATGCATCTGCATTGGAAGAGGCAAGGGCTGACCTGTTCGGACTTTACTACATTGCAGATCCTAAGCTGGTGGAACTCGGCATCCTTTCAGACCCTGAGGCTTATAAGGCCCAGTATTCCAACTACATACGCAACGGCATGATGGTCCAGACGAACAGAATCGAACTTGGCCGCCAGATTACCGAGGCGCATATGCAGAACAGACAGCTGATCGCTGCATGGTGCTATGAGCAGGGACTTCAGGACAATGTCATCGAGAAGAAAGTGAAGAACGGCAAGACCTATTTTGTGGTCAATGATTTCGAGGCTCTCCGTGCCCTCTTCGGAAAACTTCTCGCTGAAATACAGCGTATCAAGTCAGAGGGTGACTACCAGGCCGGCAAGGAACTGATTCAGAAATATGCGATGGACATTGACCCGGAACTTCACAAGGAGGTAAGGGACAGGTATGCGGCTCTCGGCCTCAAGCCTTACGGCGGTTTTGTCAATCCTGAGATCGTGCCGGTGGAAAAGGACGGCGTGATCGTGGATTACAAGGTGGAATACCCTGACGACTATCTCGGTCAGATGCTCCAGTACTGCCATAAGTACTCTACATTGTAACCATGCGTTACAGCACATCAGAAGAATATCTCAAAGGATTCAGGACATATCTCCGTGTCGAGCGGAATATGTCCTCGAATTCTTATGAGGCGTATTGTTCGGACGTTCGCGAAATGTTCTTGTCAATATGCAAGGTCAGGGAAGTGCAGGACTTGAGCCCGCTAAGCATAACGAAAGAGGAGCTGACCGGCTATGTGGAAAGCCGCGCCAACAGTGACGAACCTGTCTCCAAGCGCACCCAGGCGAGGCTATTGAGCTCGTTGAGGTCATTTTTCGGCTGGCTGGTGATGGAAGGCGAGATCGAGGAAAATCCGTGTGACGGCATCAGTTCACCGAAAATAGGACGGTATCTGCCTTCTGTCCTGTCTGTCGAGGAGGTCGAGGCAATCATGGATTCGGTGGACCTTACCAAATGGAACGGGTTGAGGGACAGGGCGATACTGGAAATGCTGTACGGCTCCGGACTCCGTGTGTCTGAAGCGTCCGCCCTCAAGATTTCTGATGTGTTTCTGGAGGAAGGCTTCGTAAGGGTAGTGGGAAAGGGAAACAAGGAAAGGGTGGTCCCCATGGACGAGCCTGCCGTGATGGCCGTGAACAACTACCTGCCGGTGCGTCCCGAACCGTCTTCTCCGAAGTTTGCCGATACCCTGTTCCTGAACAAGTCAGGTGCGGCAATCAGCAGAATTTCTGTTTTCAATATGGTGAAGAAACAGGCTATGGCAGCCGGTATCCATAAGGAGATCTCTCCGCATACGTTCCGCCATTCGTTTGCGACCCACCTGATAGAAGGCGGTGCCGACCTGAGGGCGGTCCAGGAAATGTTGGGACACGAAAGCGTATTGACTACTGAGATATACACCCACATTGACAGTGAAACCTGGCAGAAGAACATCATCGAACATCATCCTATGAAGTAACCTCGAAAATCTGCTCCTAATCTGAGGCAAATTATTATTTTCATGTTACGAAATAGAAAAATACTTAACTTTGTAGGATTATGATTCACGCGAAAAACATAGCGGGAAAACTGCTCGGGACAATGCTTTTCATTGTCCTGGCTGTCGCCTCCTGTACCAAATATGACGAGCCGGTAATAAAAGATGCCGGCACCAGAAGAACGGAGGTGCCTGCCAAATGCAAGGTGCTGCTGCTTTATTCGGCAGGGTTCAACAGCTTGTGCAGCGAACTGGAGGCGGATGTGGACGACATGGCTTCAGGTTACCTGCCGCTCCGCAATTCCGCTGCCGCATCCGTTCTGGTCTATTCGCGCAGACTTACCGAATCCAGACGATATACAGACCCCGCGCCTTCCTATCTGATACGACTTTCGAGAGACGCCTATGGCAATGTTTTACGCGATACGCTGAAGACTTGGCCTAAGGAAATGGTTGCGGCTTCAGTAAAGGCTGTCAATGAAGTGCTTACGTCTGTCAAGGAACTTTATCCCAACGCCGATTACGGGATGATTTTCTCTTCGCATGGCACCGGCTGGCTGCCTTCCGGTTACTATTCTTCAGGTACGATCACCAATATCGCCACGACATTGTCGCCTTCAGCAGGTCTGAACTATGACTTGGTTCCAGTGCCCTACACGGAGTTTCACGGCGATGACCAGATTAAGGTCAAGAGCATAGGTGCTGACAACATCAATTCCAGCGAAACATATGAAATGAACATCGAGGACTTCGCTGCTGCGATACCGATGAAGTTGGACTATATGATTATCGATGCCTGTCTGATGGGCGGCGTGGAAGTGGCCTATGCGTTGAGAAACAAATGCGACAAGCTGGTATTCTCTCAGGCAGAGGTGCTTGCGGACGGACTCTGCGATTACAACACGGTGGCCAAGAGGCTGTTGCTCAGCAGTGAGCCTGACTTGCTGGGGATCTGTTCTGATTCATGGGAGCACTATTCTTCCCAGTCGGTGGAATGGCGCCGTTCTCTGACCATTTCAATGGTTGACTGTACCAGATTGTCACCTCTCGCTGAAGCCTGCAGAAAACTGTTTTCAGAGCATCAGTCTGAAATCATGTCCGTGTGGCCGGATGACGTGCAGGGATATTTCCGCTTCAGCAAACATTGGTTCTATGACCTCGAGGACATTCTTGTGAGGGCCCGTATTCCGGAAAGCGACCTGGAGGACTTCAGAAATGCAATGAACGGATGCATTCTCTATAAAAATGCATCCGTCAACTTCCTTCAGGATTTCACTATCAAAACTTTCTGCGGCTTGAGCATGTATCTTCCGTCAGACGGCAATGCCACTCTGAACGAGTTCTACAAGACATTGTCCTGGAATGCGGATACCGGCCTGGTCAGATAGAAAAGCTGTTATTCGGCGTTGTTTTTTTCTTGCGCCAATGCTTCATTGAAACACTGACGGCAGAGAGGCTCATATACGTCTTTCTCTCCGAGCACCACGAGTTTGTGGCTCTTGGTGAGCCTGTGTGAGTGGTTTGCCAGGTTTCCGCATTTTACGCAGATGGCATGGACTTTCTGCACGTCTTCAGCTATGGCCATAAGTCCCGGAATAGGGCCGAAAGGCTTGCCCATATAGTCTGTGTCAAGACCTGCTATTATAACTCGTTTTCCCTTGTCGGCCAGCTCCTGAGCGACCTGTATGAGGCTTTCGTCGAAGAACTGCGCTTCGTCCACACCGATGACCTGGGTGTCTTCAGCGGCATTCAGCATCTTTGAGGCCTCCTTGATCGGGGTGCACGGAATGCTGTGCAGGTCGTGGGAAACCACGTCAACATCAGAATAGCGCTTGTCGATCGCCGGTTTGAAGATTTCTATTTTCTGGTTTGCGAACTGAGCTCTTTTCAGTCGTCTTATGAGTTCTTCTGTCTTGCCGGAGAACATTGAGCCGCAGATGACTTCGATGCAGCCGGGCTTGTTTGGTGTTTCTGGATACATAATCATTGGTTGAAATGGATTGCGAATTTAGTAATTTAAATGTACATTTGTGCAATACTCAAATGTAAAAATCTTGAAACCTTATGGACAAGAGCCCGAAAGAAATATTGGCAGAACTTGACGCGGAACTTTCCGCCCTGAAGGCCAGAGTCGGTGAGATCGAAAAAAAGGTGGAGCTGCTCCGCAATGAACTGGATTTGGAACCTGCTGAGCCGCTGGACTTGGGGACAGCTGACTATCTGTATGATATAGCGGATGCAGTTCCGGAGGACATTCCTGCTGAGAATGTGCCTGAGGCGGTTGCTGACGACATGCCTGCGGACGTGTTTGCTGAAAATGCCGGAGAGAATGTCGGGGAAAGCGTTCAGGACGACATCCCTGAGGCGGAGTCCGAATCCGAGCCTGAGCCGGAACAGGATACTGAAGACCTTCCGGAATCTGAGCCGGAGGTGGAACAGGAACCTGCACAGGAGGTGGAACATGAGCCTGAAGACCTGCCGGAAGCTGTTCCCGGAAAGGAAAAACAAGCGGAACCTGAGACTGAAGCAGAGCCTGAACAGGTAGCAGGAACTGAGCCTGAACCGAAACCGGAAGACCTTCCGGAGGAGGACGGGTTCTCATTATTCGGCGGAATGGCAGAAGAAGAGGAGCCTAAGGCAAGAAAGACTAAAGCGCCGTCAGAGCACAGACAGTATTCGGGTCATAAGGTGATAGCGGACCAGAAATACGGAAACGAAGCCTGGAGAAAAGATATGCCGGGCCCGGAAGTGAAGGACGTCCGCAGCGCCATTTCGCTCAATGACAGGGTGATGTTCATCAGCACGCTGTTCCGCGACGATTCGATGCTGTTCCAGGATGTCATCAATAAGATCAATGCCCTGACCACGCTCGAAAAGGCTGTGCAGTATCTTAAGGAAAACTTCCCGGAGTGGGATATGGATTCGGAACTTGTTTACAGGTTCATGATGTCCGTAAGAAGAAAAATCAGGTAACCGATGGAAACCCAAGGCAAACTGTATATAGTCCCGACACCCGTCGGGAATCTTGAAGATATGACTTACAGGGCAGTGAAAGTCCTGAAGGAAGCGGACCTTATTCTCGCGGAGGACACGAGGACAAGTTCCGTGCTTCTGAAACATTATGACATTCACGGAAAACTGCAGTCCCATCACAAATTCAATGAGCACCAGACCGCTTCCGTCATCAAGGACAGGATATTGGCCGGGCTCAATGTCGCGCTGATAAGCGACGCGGGAACACCGGGAATATCAGATCCGGGCTTTCTGCTCGTGCGTACTTGTGCTGCGGAAGGCATTGAAATACAGACTCTTCCTGGGGCGACAGCCTGCATCCCGGCAGTCGTGTCATCCGGCCTGCCTTGCGACAGGTTCTGCTTCGAGGGCTTCCTGCCTGTAAAGAAAGGCCGTCAGACATTGCTGACGACATTGGCCACAGAGCCGAGGACAATGGTGTTCTACGAGTCTCCTTACCGGCTTGTGAAGACACTGGAGCAGTTTGCCGGTTATTTCGGCCCTGACAGGGAATGTTCCGTGGCCAGAGAAATTTCCAAACTGCATGAGGAACATCGCAGGGGTACTCTTGAGGAAGTTGCTGCCTGGTTCCGCGAACACGAACCGAAAGGTGAAATCGTGATAGTGGTGGCCGGGTGCCAGAAAACCAAGCGTAGAGAGGACGACGCTGAGGATTAGAAACATCGTGGCAGGTGGTTCTAAAATAGATGAATGATAATAAAAAGGGACGTAAACTCTCTCCCTCTTTCGTGACCGGCGCCATCGCGCTGGCGTTTCTTGCTGTCGGCTATCAGACAGCGCTTTTCGTGCATAGAGCGGCTGCGCTCAAGATTCTGTCGGACGAAACTATGCCTGATACTGTATATGTGGCTGTGGATGAGGCTTTTGCTGCTTCAGATCAGGCCGTCGTCAGTGGCGTTCCGGTGTCAGGGAAATCTGATGTGCGGCGGTTGTCGGGGGAATCCGTATCGGCAGGAAACGACCGGCAGCAGGTCCCGGGCAAAAAGACCGTCATAGCACGGAAGCAAGGTGTCAGGCCGGAAGCAGCCGCTGCAGTCGCCGCCGCCATCGTCCCACGCACTTATGAAAATTTCAGGTTTAATCCCAATGTCGTGTCTGTCAATGATTTGAGACGTCTCGGCTTCTCTCTCAAGCAGGCGGAATCCATCGACAATTACAGGAAAAAAGGCGGCAAGTTCAGGCGGAAAGAAGATTTTGCCAAATCCTATGTGGTAGCCGATTCCGTATATCGCAGACTGGAAAAATACATTGACATACCTCTTCTGGACATAAACAGGGCGGATTCGGCGGCATTCGACGCGCTCCCGGGAATCGGTGGATATTTCGCGGCGAAGATGGTGGAGTACAGGTCGCGGTTAGGCGGCTATTCCTGCAAGGAGCAGCTGATGGAAATCTATCATCTGGACAATGAAAAATACAGTAGATTCAGCGACCTCATAACAGTAGGTGAGTCCAGGCCTTTCCGCCTGTGGACCATGCCTGCGGATTCATTGAAACTGCACCCTTATATCCGTAACTGGAAGACTGCCAATGCGATAGTGCTGTACAGGGACAATAATCCCCGCGAGCTCTGGACCGTGGAAGGTCTTCGGAATGCGGGGATATTGGATAACGCAGCTGCAGTCAGACTGTCGCGCTGCCGTATTGAGCAAGTATTCAAAAACGTTGCTGGAAACTAGTCTGAAACGTGTTTCAGAGCTTCGCGGATCTTGCTCTCGATTTCTTCACTGAGCTCGGCATTGTCAGCGATAAGCTGCTTGGTGGCTTCACGTCCCTGAGCAAGTTTCTGGTCGCCGTAGCTGAACCATGAACCGCTCTTTCCGATAATGCCGTATTCGACACCGAGGTCCACGATTTCGCCGGTATGTGAGATGCCCTCACCATAGACGATGTCGAACTCCGCTTTCTTGAAAGGTGGAGCCATCTTGTTCTTCACGACCTTTACTTTGGTGCGGTTTCCGAGAGCCTCCTCGCCGTCCTTGATCTGGGTGGTACGGCGCACGTCGATTCTGACAGATGCGTAGAACTTCAGTGCATTACCGCCGGTGGTGGTCTCAGGGTTACCGAACATGACGCCGATCTTCTCACGGAGCTGGTTGATGAAAATGCAGCAAGTGTTTGTCTTGCTGATGTTTGCAGTCAGCTTTCTGAGCGCCTGGCTCATAAGTCTTGCCTGGAGGCCGACCTTGTTGTCACCCATCTCGCCCTCGATTTCCGCCTTAGGCGTAAGAGCTGCTACTGAGTCGATAACGATTATGTCGATGGCGCCTGACCTGATGAGGTTGTCGGCGATTTCGAGAGCCTGCTCGCCATTGTCCGGCTGTGAAATGAGAAGTGTCTCGAGGTCCACTCCCAGAGCCTTTGCGTAAGAACGGTCGAATGCGTGCTCAGCATCGATCATCGCGGCGATACCGCCTGCCTTCTGTGCCTGGGCTATCGCGTGGATGGCCAATGTGGTCTTTCCGCTGGATTCTGGACCGTAGATTTCAATGATTCTGCCTTTCGGATATCCTCCGATTCCCAAGGCATGGTCAAGAGCGATGGAACCGCTCGGTATTACCTGATGTTCATCCCATTGTGGCTGCTCTCCCAACTTCATGATGGTGCCTTTCCCATAGTCTTTCTCAATCTTGTCGATTGTCGCCTGCAGCGCTTTCAGTTTCCCGGAATCAACCTGAGCGCCTGCATCTTTTACTGCTTCTTTAGCCATAATGTATAAATTTTTGTTCTATAATGCGGATTCGCCCGCATTCTCTACAAAGATAGAAAAATCAACGCAAACGGAAATGAAAAATTAACTAAATTTGTAGATGCCCACATTGACTTGTGGAACAATGAATTTTATGATGAACGGGAAAGATATAAAATACAAGCTTTTAGGCAAGACTCCGGAGGAGTTGAAGGAAATTGCAGTCAAATGCGGTCTGCCGTCTTATGCGGGCGGACAGATAGCGCAGTGGCTTTACAAGAAGAAGGTGAAGAGCATTGACGAGATGACGAATCTCTCGAAGGCAGGCAGGGAACGTCTTGCGGAATCTTATGAAACAGGTGCCGTGGCATATTCAGAGTGCATGGAGTCGGTGGACGGCACCAAGAAGTACCTTTTCCCCGTAACCTGCTCCCTGCTCGGAGGATTGAACCGGATAGAGACTGAGAATGCGGGGACGGTAGAGTCCAGCAGCATTGAAGCGGTGATGATTCCGGAACTGGACAGGAGGACATTGTGCGTCTCCTCTCAGGCCGGCTGCAAGATGGGCTGCAAGTTCTGCATGACCGGCAGACAGGGCTTCCACGGGAACCTTTCCGCGGCCGACATACTCTCACAGTTCGTATCGGTGGATGAGGCTGAGCAGCTTACCGGAACCGTGTTCATGGGAATGGGCGAGCCGCTGGACAACTATGACAATGTGAAGAGGGCGATAGATGTGCTGACAGCAGACTGGGGCTTCGGATGGAGTCCAAAGCGTATTACTCTCTCATCTATAGGCGTATTGCCTACGCTTAAGCGCTATCTGGATGAGACACGCTGCCATCTTGCCATCAGTATGCATGATGCGTTTCCGGATGAGCGTGGGGAACTGATGCCGGTCCAGCGTTCATATGACATAAAAGAAGTGATCGGCCTGATAAGACAGTATGACTTCACGGGACAGCGACGCGTAAGTTTCGAATACACGATGTTCGACGGGTTCAATGATGACAAACGTCATTGTGATGCCATCATAAGGCTGTTGTCCGGTCTCGAATGCCGGGTGAACCTCATCCGTTTCCACAAGATACCTGACTTTCCGTATCAGTCATCGTCGGACGGGGTGATGACAGTATTCCGTGACAGGCTGAACAAGGCAGGTATCACTGCCACTGTCAGGGCGTCAAGAGGAGAAGATATTTTCGCTGCCTGCGGAATGCTTGCAGGCCGTCACAAAACTTGATAAAGCTGAAGATTATGAAGAACACTGCTACTGGATATCTGCTGACATTGGTCAGTATCCTGCTGTCAATCACGATGTTGGCACAGGAGGCTTATGCCCAGCCGGGCATCGGAGTGGATCCTGAAAAGGATTCCCTGTCAATGAAGGATCTGCAGGCGTACCTGTCGAAGATAAGGGAAAAGCGTCCGACTGTGGCGCTGGTTCTCAGCGGAGGCGGGGCCAAAGGTGTTTCTCATATCGGCGTGATCGAGTATCTGGACTCGCTGCAGATTCCTGTGGACGTGGTTTTGGGTACGAGTATGGGCGGACTTATAGGTTCGTTGTATTCGCTCGGCTATTCACCTGAGCAGATGGATTCGCTCGTGCGTTCGTTTGACTGGGACGTGGCGCTTACCGACAGGATCCCACGAAAGTACATATCCTACAATACCACGAAATACAAGGAGAAGATTCTCCTGTCGTTCCCGTTCTATTACTCGAAGAAAACGTATGCGAACAAGCTGGAACAGGATATCCAATATGCCGGCGCGGAAAAGAAATACAAGAAGATGCATTTCGGTGCCAACGACAATGAAGACGCGACAAGGCAGGTGAGGGACAATCTTCTGGGCAGTCTGCCGTCAGGATTTGCGTTCGGGCAGAATGTGAACAATATATTCAGTTCATTGACAGTCGGTTACCAGGACCATATGGACTTCATGGACTTGCCGATTCCGTTCGTCTGTGTGGCGACCGAGATGGTGACAGCCAAGCCTAAGATCTGGTATGACGGCAAATTGAACACGGCATTGCGTTCGACGATGTCCATTCCGGGAGTGTTCGCTCCGGTGAAAGTGGACGGAATGGTGCTCGTGGACGGAGGCATGAGGGACAACTATCCGACCGACATTGCCAAGGAAATGGGTGCGGACATCATCATCGGCGTGGACCTGTCTTCCGGCTTCAGGGACTATACCCAGCTGAACAACCTCGGTGACATCATCTCCCAGGGCGTGGACATGCTCGGCCGCCAGTCCTATGAAAGCAATGTCTCCATTCCGGATGTGACGATACGTCCGAGACTGGACGAGTTCAATATGATGAGCTTTAACGACAAGAGCGTTGCCACGATTCTCCAGCGTGGAAGGGAAGCGGCTGCTGCTCAGAAAGTTGCGTTGGACAGCCTTAAGCGGATTATCGGCCCGGGAAAGACAGAGCTGAAAAACCGCAGGGCCATAGATATAAATACCGAGCCGGTGAGGATTTCCAGAGTGGAGATTCATGGCGTCACCGACAAGGAGTCCAAGTATCTTCAGCGGAAAATAGGCATCAATCCGAATGTGGCCATCAGCAAAGACGCCATCGAGGACGCTGTGGCGACGATTTACGGAACGGACGGTTTCGACTATGTCACTTATGAACTGCTCGGAAAAGATGAACCTTATGACTTGGTGATCAACTGCAAACGCGGTCCGATTCACCAGTTCGGTATCGGAGGGCGTTTCGATACAGAGGAAATCGTGTCCGTGTTGCTGAATTTCGGACTCAATGTCCACAAACTTCAAGGCCCTGCATTTGATTTCACTGCAAAGGTGGGCACGAACCCTTATGCCAAGGCGCATTTCTACCTGGCAGGCTCCAGAGGCCCTACCATCAATTTCGACGCGTCACTTAAATGGACAGACCGAAACCAGTTCAAACTTGGCACGAGCGACTACAAGGTAGCGTATTTCAATATTCGGGAAGAACTGTATCTTTCCAATATCCGCTTGCGCAAGTTCGACGTGCGTGCCGGCCTCAGGAACAACTATTTCAAGTTGAACTCCGCGATGACCGACAAGGTCAATGGTGATTACGACTTCGGAAACCTTACCAACAGTTTCCTCTCCATCTATGGAAATTTGCGTGCGGATACGTTCAATGACGGGTATTTCCCGACAAGCGGTTTTACTCTCGGCTTAGGATACGAGTATGTGTTCAAGGGCTTGAAACGGCACATCACTCCATTCCATGCTCTGACTCTTGATTTCAAGACTGTAGGCCAGACACGCGGGTCGTTGGCTGTAATACCGTCATTTTCAGCACGATATGTGTTCGGTGGAAATCCGTCTCTGCCATATCTTAATGTTATGGGCGGAGCGATACCTGGCAGATATCTGGACCAGCAGATGACATTCGCCGGAATCAATTACGCTACTGCAATGTCCAATTTCCTGGCGATTGCCCGCACTGACTTCCGCTTCAAACTGTTCAAGAACAACTATCTTACGGCCATGCTGAACTACGCCGTGTCGGTGTCCGACCTTTCTGATTTCGGAGATGTGGACAAGACCTACGGTGTGGTAGGCGCTGGCCTCAAGTACTCGTACGATTCCATAATCGGTCCTGTCGAACTTGATCTGCATTGGGCATCAAGGCATTACAAGACAGGAATGTATCTGAATATCGGTCTGTATTTCTAAAATCTGCAAGGCGATGGATGAGGGGAAATATCTGAAGGTATTGAATATGCTTCAGGCAAGGTGCTCGCGGAGTGAATGCTGCAGCCGGGATATGCGCACCAAGGCACTTAAAGCGCTGGATGGGGATGAGGAAGCGGCGGAAAGGATTGTCGCTTCGCTGGTGGCGGACAAGTTCGTGGACGATTTGCGTTACGCATCCGCGTTTGCACGTGAAAAGTCTTCACTGTCAGGCTGGGGAGTGCAGAAAATATCCTTTGCATTGACGGGCAAAGGCATTGACAGGCAGACAATTGCACAAGCGCTGGAAGACATTGACACTGATGCGGCTGCAAATAAGCTGGATTCTGTTCTGGCCGCGAAACTGCGCACCCTTTCTTCAGATCCTCAGCGACGGGTGAAACTGCTCAGGTTTGCGCTCGGGCGCGGCTATGGCTATGATGAGGTGAAATCGGCCGTTGACAGATTGCTCTCGGAAGAGGGCTAGACGTGTTTCTGTCTGTTGTGGACTTTCTTTATGATGTATGTGACAACTCCCCAGACCGTGAAGTCGTTGCTTTCCGTAACGTGAATCGGCTTGTATGACTTGTTTGCCGGAAGCAGCCACATCTCGCTGACCTGCTGGAGAATACGGTAGGAAACGCCGGGTTTCGGGGCATTGACGCTCTTGCCTTCGCCCACCTTCTCGGGATCGGAGAAAGATATGTATTTCAATGTGAATTCCCCGTCGATGAAGCAGACCGCCATGTCGCCTTCCTGCGCATTCAACGCCTTGTCTATCACGAGAATATCGCCTTCTTCCACTCCTGCGTCAATCATCGAATCGCCCACCACGCGGCCGTAGAATGTCGCGGCCGGATGCCTTACGAGTTCGGCATTCAGGTCAATGCATTTGTTCATGTAGTCCTGTGCCGGAGAAGGAAAACCTGCGTGAATGCCGTCTTCCGCCATCGGGGGCAGACCATTTTTTTCTACGTCGATGTCCATTGGGTGAAATTCTTCTGCGAAGTTACTATTATTTTTCTAATTTTGCGGTATGGAATTAGTCGAGGAAGTCAATGCATTTCTGTCAGAATGGTCTGAGGTGGCCCGCTTGGAGACGCCTCAGGGGCTCACGGCATTGGCCTGCGGAAAAAAGGCATTGGTCCTGCCGGTTCCGGTGAGAAGCAGATCCGCCGAAGAGGCTTTCCGTGTCAATGCATTGGTGCGCCTGTCGCTTGATTTTCTGATGACGTCATTTCCCGAAACTAAGGTCGTGATACTTCCTGAGGATATGTGGCGGGCAAGGCCTGAGATGATGAGACCGCGTCTGCTCGCCCAGATAGGCCGGTTCAGGTCAATCTTTGCCAGAAATACTTCCGCTCGCAGGATTACCGGACCCGAGGCGGCTGAATTCCTGAAGAAATGGCATACGTATTCGGACGCGGCATCAAGGTATAAATACGGGCTTTTTCATGGCGGGACAGAACTCGTGGCTGTGGCCACGTTCTCGTCTGCCCGGACATGGCAGAAGCAGGAAGGCGTTGTAAGGTCTTATGAATGGGTGCGTTATGCATCATTGCCGGATGTCCGTGTAGTGGGCGGTATGGGAAAACTGCTCAAGGCTTTCGTGAGGGAAGTCGGGCCTGACGACGTCATGAGTTACGCGGATCTTGAGTGGACTGACGGAGAGGTCTATGACAGACTCGGTTTCAGGGAAGATGGACTGCGCGGGAGTGTGCTGTTTTCGGTCAATGAAAAGACTTGGGAACGCAAGGCATTGGCCTCAGATATGTCGGGGCCGCAGGGCTCTCTGTATCACGTGAATCTCGGCAGCAGAAAGTACAGGCTGAAAGTGGAAGGCAAGGATGAAAAATAGGAAACATACATTCTGGGGGAGGTTATGGAGGTTTTTGTTCATAAAACTTCCTGTGGCCTTCGTCGTGATAACTGTGCTGTGGGTGCTTATGCTGAAATGGGTGCCTGTCTATGTCACACCGCTTATGATACAGCGCTCGGTGCAGTACTGGAATGACAAGTCGTTCCATACCCGCAAGACCTGGGTGAGTTACGACAGGATTTCGCCTGAGCTGGCCAAGGCCGTGATAGCGAGTGAGGACAATCTTTTCGATACCCACAACGGATTTGACTGGAAGCAGATAAACAAGGCGATAGATGACCATGAACGTGGGAAAAAACTGCGTGGGGCGAGCACGATTTCGCAGCAGACAGCCAAGAATGTGTTCCTGCTACCTTCCCGCAACTTCGTCAGAAAAGGCCTGGAGGCATATTTTACTGTCCTCATAGAAAATATCTGGGGCAAGAAGCGTATAATGGAGGTCTATCTCAATGTGGCTGAAATGGGGCGGGGCATCTATGGGGCCCAGGCTGCCGCTGAATGTCACTTCCGCAAGAATGCCTCGAAACTTACCAGACAGGAGTCGTGTCTGATCGCCGCCTGTCTGCCCAATCCGCTGAAGCGCAATGCAGGAGCACCTTCCGGATATGTGCGAGGCAGGGCTGCGATGATCCAGAGTCTGGAAGCCAAGCTTTCTTATCCTGAATGGGTTGCATCTCGGAAATAATGACTAAATTTGGAGACTTAATAAAACACTTATATTGACAATGGACGCAATTGTAAAAACCGACTTCAGTTTTCCCGGCCAGGTCGGCAAGTATGTAGGGAAAGTACGCGACGTGTATGACATTGACGGCAAGTACCTTGTGATGGTGGTTTCAGACCGCATTTCCGCATTTGACGTGGTCCTTCCAGAGGGTATTCCCTATAAAGGACAGGTCTTGAACCAGATAGCCGCCAAGTTCCTTGACGCGACTTCTGACATTGTTCCGAACTGGAAGATCGCTTCCCCTGACCCTATGGTGACTGTCGGTTACAAGTGCGAGCCCTATCGAGTGGAGATGGTCATCCGCGGTTGTCTTGCCGGTCATGCCTGGAGAGAGTATCAGGCAGGGAAGAGAACGCTATGCGGGGTTCAGCTTCCTGACGGAATGGTGGAAGGTCAGGCTTTTCCGGAACCGATTATCACTCCTTCCGCAAAGGCTTCCGAGGGACATGATGAGGACATTACCCGCGAGGAAATCATCGCTCAGGGAATTGTGCCGGAGGAAGATTACATCCAGATAGAGAAATATACCAGGGCCATATTCAAGAGAGGCCAGGAAATCGCTGCCAAGATGGGTCTGGTTCTGGTGGACACCAAATATGAGTTCGGCAAGCTTGACGGAAAAATATATCTGATGGACGAGGTCCATACTCCGGATTCTTCGCGTTATTACTATGCCGACGGATACGAGGAAAGGCTCCACAAGGGCGAGAAGCAGAAGCAGCTCTCCAAGGAGTTCGTGCGTGAGTGGCTGATGGCCAATGGCTTCCAGGGCCTTGAGGGACAGAAAGTTCCTGAAATGACTCCGGAGGTGGTGTCCCACATTGAGGAAAGATACATTGAACTTTACGAGAAGATAACCGGCACAAAGTTCGAAAGACGCGAGTATTCGGCTTCAGATATCGAGCGCAATGTGACGGCTTGTCTTGAGAAGCTATTGGGCGTTTAAGAATCGCTTTAGAAAGTTTTCCGGATTTGAGAACTTATGCATTAGTCGATTGTAACAATTTTTTCGTTTCGTGCGAAAGGGCTTTCCAACCGGAACTGGAAGGAAAGCCCGTTGTGGTTTTGTCCAACAATGACGGATGCGTGGTGGCCCGAAGCAATGAGAGCAAGGCGATGGGTATCAAGATGGGTACCCCGTTCTTCAAGATCCGGGACAAGGTAGAAAGCGGAAATCTCATTGTCCGCTCTTCCAATTACTCGCTCTACGGCGATTTGTCGTCGCGGGTGATGTCTATACTTGCTGCAGCGGTCCCGAAAATCGAAATCTATTCCATCGACGAGGCATATTTGTGCGTTGACGGCATTGACAAGAAAAAATTGGAAGTCCTGTGTCCTGAGCTGGTGCGGCGTATCCGCAAGTGGGTGGGAATCCCTGTCAGCATCGGTATAGCGTCCACCAAGACATTGGCGAAGGTTGCGAATCATTTTGCCAAGAAATATCCGGGCTACAAGGGCGTTTGCAGGATAGTGACTGAGGAGCAGAGGGTCAAGGCGCTGAAACTCACGCCGATAGGGGATGTCTGGGGAATCGGCCGCAGGGTGGCGCCGAGGCTGCTGGCGATGGGACTGACCACGGCTTATGATTATGTGTCAATGCCGCAGGACTGGGTGTATAAGAATTTGGGCCTGGGCGGTCTGCGTGTCTGGAATGAACTCAATGGTAAGGAAAGTGTGGAGGAGGAACGTGATGATGCCAGGCAGTCCATCTGCACTTCCCGTTCATTTGCCGAAACGATTACTGATATTCAGGAACTTAGTGCGCGTGTGTCCGATTTCGCTGCCAAATGTGCGGAGAAGCTTCGTCACGACGGTACTGCTGCCTACTGCATAAACACGTTTCTCTACACGAACCGTTTCCGGGAGGACAAGCCGCAGGATTTTCCTGATGCTACGATACGTCTGGATATGCCGGCAAGCAGCACTCAGGAGGTGGTCTCGGCCGCACTCAAGGCATTGAAACTTATCTGGAAACCAGGATTTGAATACAAGAAGGCCGGCGTGGTTGTCTTCGATATCGTGAACCGTGACGAGCGCCAGCTGACGCTCTTCGAAACGGACTCGGCCAAGAAGGAAAAGCAGGATGTCCTCTCCCAAGTCATGGACAATGTCAATGTCTCTTCCGGCCAGAACGTGCTCCGTGTTGCCACCCAACGCTCCGGCCACTACGCCGACGGCATCCGCCGCGAGCACGCCTCACGCCTCTTCTCCACCGACTGGGACAGCATAATCGAAATACACTGATATATTATTCTTCCATAAACATCTGCTGGCGGATATATTCGAGGCTGTCTTCTACATATTTGTAGCCGCCCGAGCCAGGTTTCCCGTACGAGAGATACATAAGACAGTATTCCTCAGCTTTCTTCCAGTTCTTGAGCCGCTCGTAGCAATAGGCGATGTTGCTCAGAACCGAATACTTGCTCTTGTCCGTTTCCCACGATTTCAGATAATAATCAAGAGCCATATCGAATTGATTGGACCTCATATACCCCAAAGCATATTCTCTCTGAATCTTGCCGAGCAGGTCCGGGGAGGGCGTAATGATTTTCAATGCCCGGTCAAACCAAGGCTTTGCGTTGTTTATTCCCTGGCCACATTCGCTCATGACTGAGCCGATGCTGTATGCAAGATTTACGTCACTGGAATCTAATTGCCAAGCTGCTTCCAGCTCCTTTATTGCAGGTATATACTCTTTGTTGCGCCATTGGTTCTGTCCCAGGTACAGGTGAACACTGTAACTGTCATTCCCGTCATCTTTCATTTTCTGGAATACATCTTCGGAACTGTTGAAATCCTCCATCAGAAAATATGCAAGCCCTTTCAAGCCTCTTATGCCCATATTCGTGGAATCAATCTGAAGATAGTCTTCAGCCATATCGAGTACCTTCACATATTCCTTCCGCTCAAGATGTATTTTGGCTGCCTTGCTGACCACAGAAGGGTTCGCATGGTTCATTCCAATATACATGTTATAGTAGATCAGCGCAGAATCAGGCATTGCCATCATGTTGAATGAATCTGCTGTGAGTGAAACTATTGCGGGAATCGTATCCCTTTTGATTATGGAGAGTCCAAGTTCAGAGCTTGATTTGTAATCTTTGGACCGGTAAGTCGTGAGCATCAGCTTGATTCTGTATAAAATGCTTTCCGGCTTCATCATCAGCAGTGTAGAATATGTGCTGGCTGCTGCATCAAGATCTCCTGCTTGGATGTAACAGTCTGCAAGTTCATTTTGTACTTCTTCGTCAATCTGTCCAGGACTTATAAGCCCTGATAACAATTCTATAGCATCCTCAGTCTTGTATATACTCTTGAGATACCTTGCTTCTTCAATGGTGGCGTTTCTGTCTTTCATTAACTTGGGCGACTGTGCTGATGCGATGAGCTGACAGAAGCAATTGATAGTCAGGATAATGGAAAGTAACTTTTGCATAGGCATTTATTCAGTTTTTGTGTTTCTCTCGATTCTGAACATGGCAGTAATGCGTGTTTCTTTTGAGTTATACCAGCAAAGGTAGTCATTCCTTATGATAAAAAACATGGAATATTTTGGAACTGAAGAGGAAAATAATTACTTTGGTGCAAGGAAAATTATAATTACTGACCATTTGATAACTTATGAAATAATGAGGTATTATTTTCTAAGCTTATTGTGCGTTATTGCGTTTTTGTTGCAGAACGCGAGAACCGTAGATGCACAAACGGTAGTAACAACTTACCGAGAAAGCACCTTTGAACAAAGGAATCATGATATAAGGTTTTCTGTCATAGATAGTTTAACTCTAGAACCGATAGAGTTCGCCTCAGCCTACCTTATTCCTCATGGTGATACGATAATTACTCATTTTACTATTTCGGCCAAAAACGGAGAAGTTCAGTTCTCTAATGTCATGAAGGGACGTTATTGGCTGAATGTTGAAATTCTTGGATACAACTCTTTTAGACAAGAGTATGCCATAAATTCAGATAACGCCGTTCCTAAAGAAATAAAACTATCTGAAAGTAAGGATTTTATAGACGCTGCCACCATTACGGGGTTGGCGGACCCTATTAGACAAGTAAAAGACACGATTATTTATAATGCTACTGCTTTTAAGGTCGGCAACGATGCTATGTTGGAAGAACTGCTAAAGACGATGCCGGGAATTGAAATTAATAATGGTTCGGTTACGGTAAATGGAAAGCAGGTAACTGAGATCACTGTAAATGGCAGAACATTCTTTTTTGGCGATATGTCAGTAGCTCTTAAAAATTTGCCGGCAAAGATCATTGATAAAATCAAAGTGATAGATAGGGCTTCCAAGGAATCAGAGAGTAGTGGAATGAGAACTGCAACTACAGATGAGCGTGTTATGGATGTCGTATTGGATGCTGAATTTTCTAAAGGAGCATTCGGGAATATGAATCTTGGAGGTGGCGCGGCTTGGGATAAATCTCCTGATAGTGAAGATTCCGCTGTGAAAAGTGTTTATTTGGCAAAAGTATTCTCGAGCATATATGGCAAGAAGGATCAGATGACGATTCTTGCTGATGCCAATAATATGACTGTGGGTAATGGCTACGGTACAAAGGCCGGTGTAAGCTGGTCAACGGACCGGCTGAAAAAAATAGATGCAAATGTTTCTGTAATAGGCTCTTACGGTAGAATGCGGTCGGATAACAGTTCTAATTTATCCTACTATAATGTCGGTTCTTCTTTAGATAAATTGTCAAAGACATCTTCAAAGTCAAATCAAGGCAAGATTGCGGCATTTATAGATGTCCATAATAAGAATTCGGACATTATTGACTTTGAGTTGAAACCGGAGTTTTCCGTTTCGAAAAGCAAGTTGGGTAACGTGAGTTCAGGAAAGACAGATTATTACTCAATGAGTGACGATCGGTCTGGAACTTCAGATGATCTGAAGACAAATGGCAGACTGTCTTTTGATGTGAAAAGACTGGGCAAAGCAGGTCGTGCGATAAACATTTATTCTAAATATGATTTATCTGAGTCAAGAGATTTTCTGGACCGCATCTCGGATATGCATTATGCGAAGTCTGATGTCTTGGAAAGGTTGAAATATGATATGCGTTATCGTGCATTTATGGTATCTGCCAGATTTGCATATACGGAACCGATTGCAACAAAATGGTCATTGTATTTCTCTGAAACGTTCAGATATGATTTTTCAGGAAACAAAACGTTAGCTAGAGAAAAGCTTACGGAAATCGTTCGTGACGACTTGTCTTCTGATAGCAATATAAATAACTATAGACTGACGGAGAATTTGCTTATAAAGTATCGAAATAAGATTTCCCTCCATTTGGGAGCTTCAGTGGAGCACCTGAAAACTACAAATTCTCTTTGGCAGGTTATTTCAAGCCAAAGAATGGAGAATCGTTTTGTTACCAATGTGTCGCCATATGTACATATTCAATTTCACTCGCAATCTCAATACTTGCAATTCTATGTCGGAGCTGATGCGATACCTATATCCAGTATGGAAGTGTTTCCGGCAGTTGTGAAATTGACCCCGTCAGATATGCAGACCGGGAATATATTTCTTCATCAGCCTTATGCTAATGAATTTAATTTTTCTTATACGCGACGTGCAGATAAGATAACATGTGCTTTTACTTTATTGTCGTCGATACAAAAAAATCCAGTTGTCTATGCGAACTGGTTTGACAAGTCCGGTGTGCGAAATTCGTTTCCTGTCAATTCCAAGAAACCATCTGCAAACATTTATCTCAATTATACAATATGGTCATATCTGGACAAGAAAAAGCGATTGTTCTTCCAGACTTCCGGTACTGGGCAGTATAAACTGCAGAGTGGATATCAGTCGCTTATGGAACTTGACGGATTAGGTGATAAGAGTTTTGACTATGCATTGTTCTTGTCAAAAATCTATGGTGGTGCGTCCGGAGAGAAATTTTATAACGGAGAAAGCGGATTCAAAGAAAGCAGAACAAACATTATAGATGCAAATGCTTTTGTTTATGCTCTCTATAGGACAGGGGCCTTGTCTGTAAATCTTAAAATCGGGGCAAACTATTATGGTTCGAGATATTCTCTTGTGAAAAAAGCGAATAAAGACGTTTTTGTCCTATACGCTACTCCGGCTTTCTCGTATGAATTTCCGTACGGCTTTTCGATTGATACGGATTGTGAGTATAAGATTTATCGTGGCTACGGAGATAATTATGACCGCGAACTATATGACTGGTCTGTTGCTGTCGGTAAAAGATTTAAAATGGTTTCTATTGCATTGACAGTAAATGATTTGCTGAATCAGAGCGTGAATTTTACGCATTCTGCAAGTGCAGAATATTATCAGACTGTGTTGTCGAGGTCATTGGGACGGAGAATTACACTTACATTGTCTTATAATTTCGGAAAGGGCAGTAACAAACAAAAACGTGCAGCAGACAGGTTCGCACGTGATTCCGAGCAGTATTAGCAGGAAAAACAGTAATTGTTGTCGTGCATCGGCTAATCAGTGAGCAGATTTGAAAAAGATGTCCTATATTTGAAGCGGTTTTGATGATAATCAAGTGAAACCATAATATGGGAAAATATTGAAACTTATGATAATCAAACGTTTGTTCGCTGTTTTGTTCGCGGTTGCTGCTGTCTGCAGTTGTGCTTCAAGTTCTAGGGATTCGAGATGGAGTGAGGAGAAAGCCTGGAAATGGTATTCTGAACGGGATTGGCCTGTGGGATGTGATTACATTCCGGCATATGCAGGCAACCAGCTGGAAATGTGGCAGGAAGATACTTTCTCTCCGGATTCCATTGACAGGGAACTCGGCTGGGCTCAGGAGTTGGGCTTCAATACTTTACGTGTGTTCCTCCATCATGTGCTCTGGCAGAGTGACAAGGAAGGCTTCAAGTCCCGGATTTCCAAGTTCCTGGACATTGCCTCGTCCCACGGAATATCCACGATGTTCGTGTTCCTGGATGACTGCTGGTGTGAGAGTTACGCATCAGGGATACAGCCGAAGCCTGTTACGGGGCAGCATAATTCTGTATGGTGCAAAGACCCCGGCATCGAGTATTTCGGACCATGCGGCAGCGGCTGCCTCTATGCGCAGGATACGACGGCGATTGTCAATGTGCTGGAGGCTTATGTTACAGACATTGTCTCTACATTCAAGGATGACAGCAGGATTTTTGCCTGGGATCTCTACAATGAGCCGGGCGGCGGACAGGATCCGGACCGTTACTGGGAGCGCTCTTTCCCACTGCTCAAGGATGTGTTCAGCTGGGCACGTAAGGTGAATCCGTCACAGCCGCTTACTGCCGGTGTCTGGAACAGCCGCCTGCACGAAATGAATGCATGGCAGCTGGCGAACTCGGATATAATCACGTATCACACCTATGCTCCTCTGGAGAGCCACAAGGAGATGGTCGATACGCTGAGCCGTTATTCGAGACCGATGGTCTGCACCGAATATATGGCCAGGACTGAGGGCAGTACGTTCCAGACCATCTTGCCGATGTTGAAGGAAGCCGGAGTGGGTGCGATCAACTGGGGCTTCGTCTCAGGCAAATCAAACACCATTTTCTCATGGGAAACCATTACACATCCTTGTGAAACACCTGAGCCGGAGCTCTGGTTCCACGACATTCTCAGAAAAGACGGTACGCCATATTCTTCAGACGAAACCGACCTCATCAAGCGTCTGGCCTTGTCCCGGCAGTAACGCGCACGGGATGTCCGGACAATGCGTGTCAGCGTCCTTCCCTGCAGACCCGTGCGGCGGTGAGCCAGATCAGTAGCTGTCCGGAGTAGTAGGTGGTCATTATCAGGATGTTGCTGTATGGCACTGGCGATACGAACTTGTTCCATGACAGAATCATATCCGAGAGCAGGAACAGCGCAGCACCTGCCGCGAACGTCCATTGCCGCTGCAGTGCCGACATGGCCAGCATTGAACTGATCAGAACTGCGTAGATGGCGCATCCGATGCGGGTGACGCCGGCAGGCGCGTGCGGAATGATGCTTGTCAATGCGAAGATCACCAATGCCGCGGCTATCGTCACTGCGCAGATTACTGTCAATGCTTTTGCACGTACGCCCTTTCCGGCTTCTGCCCCGTCCGGTACACATTCCTGGTATCTGCATGCCCGTAGGTCTGCAGGCAGGGAGAGAAACCTCTTGACGAAAAATGTGATCAGCATCACGTGGGCCGCAGCGAAGAAAGACATCTGCCCGATGAAATTGCCGTCAGCGCCCATATAGTCTCCGCACATCGAGAAGATCATGGCCAATGTTATCTGACGCGGAGCGAGAAAAATTCCTGCCAATGACAATGTCAGCAGCGGGCCTATGATTCTATATCTCACCACAAGTTCCGGCAATACCGAGCGCAGGACCGGTTTCGGAATGAAATAGACCACCGCCAGCAGCAGGAATATCGCCACGGTGATACACACGTTTCTGTCAAACTTTTTCATTTATCAGCTGTTTTGCAATTCTGTAATACACAAATGTAGCGTTTTTTGTGAAAAGACGAATGATGGACATCTGCAGTGAAAAAGAGCCGGAGTTGTGCAATTTGGGAGTATCAATGTTCTAAAAGTGGTATTGTTGAGGTAACATTAATTGTTTCAGGGGAGAAGATTATAATTTTGCACCCCGGAATTGTTCGCATTCCTTGTGGGGAACGGCGATAATAATAGAGAAAATGCATATAAAAGGAACTAACGTGCTGATCACCGGCGGGGCGTCGGGAATCGGCAGAATTATGGGACGTATCTGCCTGGAGAAAGGGGCATCTAACCTTATTGTCTGGGATATAAATCAGGCGAACATTGACAAGACTGAGGCGGAACTTTCTGACGTCAAACCTGCGGAAGCCGGTGTCAGTAAAGGCCAGATTCACAGTTATATAGTGAACGTGTCGGACCCTCAGGCCATCAAGTCGGCATATGAAAAAGTGAAAAGCGAAGTCGGGGAGGTGGACATCCTTGTCAACTGTGCCGGAATCGTGCGCGGAAACAATACCTTCGACAAACAGACTGTACAGGACATTGACCTGACTATGGATATCAATGCCAATGCGCCGATGTATGTGGCGCTCGCTGTGCTTCCGGACATGCTCCGCAGGGACAGAGGACATATCTGCAATATCGCCTCGGCGGCAGGAATGCTCGGCGTGCCTAAACTCTCAGTCTATTGCGCCAGCAAATGGGCAGTGATCGGCTGGACCGAATCCATGAGGGTGGAACTGAAACAGGCCCGCAGCCACGTGAGAGTGACATCTGTCGCACCTTACTTCATCAATACAGGAATGTTCGACGGAGTGAACTCCAAGGTGTTTCCGATACTGGATCCTGAAAAGACAGCCGCGAAAATCATCCGTGCAGTGGAAGTTGGCAAGTCATTCAGAGGCATTCCGTTCGCATATCATTTCATCCGCATATGGCAGGGCCTGCTGCCCAATTTCCTCTTTGATTTCATCTTCGGAAAAGTTTTCGGCGTGTATTCGGTGATGGACCATTTCACAGGTCGCAGAAAATAAGTTATATTTGGGGAAAATGACATTGACAATGGAATCTACATCAGCAGAGAGGATTGTTGAAATCCGTGAAAAACAACGCAAATATTTCCATAGCGGGGCGACCCTGGACGTGAAAGCCCGCAAGGCGGCATTGAAAAAGTTCGAGCAGGCAGTGCTCAAATGGGAAAAACCGCTGTGCGATGCGCTCTGGGCTGACCTGCACAAGTCTTACGAAGAAGCGTATCTTACGGAAATCAGCATTCTGCTCGGCGAAATCCGCACACATATCCGCAAGATAGGGAAGTGGACCAGACCCCAGCGCAAATGTACACCGCTGAAGCTGTTCCCGTCGTCAAGCAGAATCGTGAGCGAACCTTTGGGTACGGCACTGATAATCTCACCGTGGAACTATCCGGTGCAGCTTCTGCTTACCCCGCTCGTGGGCGCGATATCCGCAGGCTGTACCGCAGTGCTGAAGCCTTCACCATATGTTCCCACAGTCTCGAAAGTAATCGGAGATATGATCTGTGATACTTTCCCTGAAGAGTATGTGGCTGTGACACAGGGGCATAGAGATGTGAACGGATTGCTGCTGGAACAGCGCTGGGATATGATATTCTTTACCGGAAGCCCGTCTCTGGGACGTCTGGTGATGGCATCTGCTGCCAAGAATCTGACGCCGGTCGTACTCGAACTCGGAGGCAAGAGCCCTTGTATCATTGACAAGGATGCTGACATCAGGACTGCGGCGAAAAGGGTGGCTTGGGGCAAGAGCCTCAATGCCGGCCAGACCTGCATTGCCCCGGATTATCTTATGCTTCATAAAGATATCAAGGACAGCTTCCTCTCTGCACTCAAGACTGAGTTCAAAGCTCTTCTGGGAGAGGATCCGCAGAAATCAGGGCATTTCGTAAGGCTCGTGAATGACAAGGCGTTCGAGCGCATCGAGAGTTATCTGAAAGATGGCGACATCGTATTCGGCGGCCGCAGGGACAGGGCTGAAAGATATTTCGAGCCGACTGTTCTGGACAATGTCAGTGCGGATTCTCCGGTGATGCAGGAAGAGATCTTCGGTCCGATATTCCCTGTGCGGACATTCTCGGACATCGATGAGGTGACGGAATTCGTGAGCTCGCGGGAGAAGCCGCTGGCGCTCTATTATTTCGGAAAACAGGGTGACAAGGTAATCCGCGCCACATCTGCCGGCGGAACTTGCATCAATGACACGATCATGCATATTGCCAATGAGAATGTTCCTTTCGGAGGTGTCGGGATGTCCGGTATGGGCAGCTATCACAACAAGCTCAGTTTCGATGCTTTCACCCATTACAGGGCCGTGATTTCCACGCCGACGTGCATGGACCTGCCGTTCAGGTATATGCCTTATTCCTGGTTCAATGTCGTGAAAAAGTTATTGTAAGGTAACGAAGTTATTACTATATTTGACAGTGGTGGGAGTGGATTCCGCCGCTGTTTTTTTATTTAGTAAAAAGAGAAGAAGATGGAAAAGAAATTGTCAAATGTGGTGAAGCCGGAGTCAATGACTGCGGAGGAATGGCAGAAGGAATTGCGGAGACAATTTGTGGAGAGGGAGCCGCTGTCTATAACGCCTGACGCTGATGAGGCCGCCTATGGCGTGTTTGATGTCAGGAATCCCAAGACCAAAAACTGTTATAAGGTCGTGTACAGGGGCATTGACAGCAAATGGAATTACTGCTCCTGCATGGATTTCAAGACCAACCGGCTCGGCACCTGCAAGCATGTGGAGGCCGTGCGCAAGTGGCTTGAGTCGCATCATAAGAATGCTGCGGTGGTCAATCCTCCATATTCATCTCTGTATGTCTCCTACAAGGACGGCAGGGAAGTGTGCCTGCGGATAGGAAGCTCGCATTGGGCGGAAATGAAAGTGCTTGCGGCAGAATGGTTTACGGAAGAGGGCAAGGCGCTGCCTGGGACATTGACACGAATGCCTGTCTTTATCGCGAAAGCGAAGGAAATCGAGCCGGAATTCCGCTGTTATCCGGATGTGACTGATTATCTCTCAGAGATCAAGGATGCCCAATATCGTGAGCGGTATCTCTCCTCTATGGCGGACAAGAATATGGATTCGCTGCTTAAGACGACATTGTATCCTTACCAGAAAGAGGGCATCCGTTTCGCATTCTCGAAGGGCAAGTCCATTATCGCAGACGAAATGGGACTCGGCAAGACGGTCCAGGCCATCGGTTGTGCTGAACTTATGCGTAAGGCGGGACTGATTTCATCCGTGTTGGTGCTGTGTCCGGCATCATTGAAATACCAGTGGAAAAAGGAAATCGAGAAGTTCACGGATTCGGTGGCGGTAATCGTCGAAGGGCCGCAGGACAAGCGCAGGGAACTGTATCGGAGCCAGTCGTTCTACAGGATTGTCTCTTACAATACGATGAGCAATGATATCCGCACTTTCGGCAATGCTTATGCGGAATGTCTGATCATGGATGAGGTGCAGCGACTGAAAAACTGGAACACGCAGATTTCGAGGGCGGCGCGCAAGATAAAATCGGACTATACCATAGTGCTGTCCGGAACTCCGTTGGAAAACAAACTTGTGGAGCTTTACTCGGTGATGGAGTTCGTGGACCAGTATTGCCTGGGGCCGTATTACAAGTTCATTGACGAGACTACTGTGAAGGACGAAGGCGGCAAGATATTGTCCTACAAGAATTTGAATCTTGTGGGCGAGAGGCTCGCAAAGAGACTGGTACGGCGCAGGAAGGCGGATATAGAACTTCAGCTTCCGGAGCGGACTCAGCAGAATCTGTTCGTGCCGATGACTTCCAGACAGCGTGAAATTCACGATGAACTCAAGGCCGGAGTGGCTCAGATAGTGTCCAAATGGCGCAGAAGTCATTTCCTGAGCGATGTGGACAGAAAACGTCTGATGCTGCTTCTCTCGCAGATGCGCATGGTCTGCGATTCCACATATATTCTCGACCAGGAGACCAGATTCGATACCAAGGTTGAGGAGACTATGAATATAGTGCAGGAAGTGGTGGAGAGCGGGGAAGACAAGATCGTGATATTCAGCCAGTGGGAGAGAATGACAAGGCTGATTGCCACGGAGCTGGAAAAGTTGGGCGTGGGTTACGCGTCATTGAACGGCAAAGTGCCTTCCGAGAAAAGAAACGCTCTGGTGGAGAAGTTCTGGAACGAGCCGTCCTGCAGGGTGTTCATATCTACGGATACTGGAAGTACGGGACTGAATCTGCAGATTGCATCGAGGGTGATAAATCTGGATCTTCCGTGGAATCCTTCGGTTCTGGAGCAGCGCGTAGGACGTGTGCACCGTATCGGACAGCGCCGTAATATCCAGGTGCTCAATATGATATCTCAGGATTCGTTCGAGGAGAGGATGCTGGCGACATTGGAAGTCAAGGCTTCGCTGTTCGAGGGAATTCTCGACAATGGGGATGATACCGTGGTGCTGGACGACAGCAGGATGAACAATATCCTGAAGGCAGTGGCGGATTATGTGGGTGAAGGGACGGATTCTCCGGACAACCTTTCCGCTGTCATGCCTGTCGGGCCGGAAGATGCTGACAATGAAATGGCCAATGTCCAGGAGGAGAGCCCTGCCGCGGAAGATCGTGAAACGGACTGCAGCGAGTTGCTGAAGCGCGGTTCCGATCTGCTTTCGGACCTTTCGGCGGTGTTGAAATCTCCGGAAAAGACGGCTGAACTTCTTGATGCGATTGTCCATACGGATGCGGAAACCGGCAAGTTGGAACTCAGAATCCCTGTTCCGGACAAGGATGCGGTGGCGACTATCCTGTCAAGCCTGCTCGGTCTGCTGCGCTGAATTCTTTGGACTCCAGCGTCGCGCTACTTGGGCTTGATGATATAGAAGCAGGAGGTGGTGAACCAGTTGCGCACATAAGGAATATGCGCCAGTAGGGAGCAGAGCCGTCTCGGGCGCAGTCCGAACTTCGCCTTGTAATGAGGGGAGATGAACCAGAAAATCCTGTCATTGACCACATATCCGGTCTTATTGCATAACTTTTCGAAAAGCTCCGGCGTCATACGTGAACGCTTGATGCTCAGGAGTTCATCTATCTTGGCAGGCTCTTCGCCGAACATCTTCAGCCACGCCTTGTAAATCGGGGCGGGCAGCACGTGCATGAACGGAACCGTGGAGCAGACTCTGCTTCTGCAAATCTGCTGGTGGCCTCCGAACGGCATCTGCCAGGCCGGGAAGCCGAAAAATACTATTCCGTCCGGTTTCAGGTAATTCTTGCACCTGAGGAAAAACGCTTCCTTTCCATCCGGTTCGATATGCTCGATGACATCGTGGATCAGTATGATGTCGAATCTCCCGTCCTCGGCGAATGGGTTGTCTGTCAGGAAATTGGCACAGGCAAACTCGCCCTTTACATTGCGCGAAGCGAAAAATTTTCCCGCATTTTCGATTTTGCCCGAAGCCAGGTCCAGGCCGGCCACCGTGCAGCCCGATTCCGCGAAAGGAAGCAGGTTTCCGCCTTCGCCGCAGCCTATTTCCAGAATCCTGGTGTTGCTGTCAATGTTTTTGAACCTCTTGAGATAGTCGATATAGAACTCGCGGGAAGTGCTTGCAAGTTCATTGAAATATCGTTCTCTGTCTATATGTCTTGTCTGCATTGTACTGAGAATTATTCGTCTCTCATGAACTCTCCCGGAGTCTTGCCCGTGGACAGCCTGAAAAACCTTGTGAAGAATGAATGGTTCTGGAAACCGAGAGTGTCGGACACTTCCTTTATGGAGTATTTTCCGGAAAGCAGGAGACTCTTGGCATCCAGCAGTACATATTCGCGGATCAGGTCAAGTGGTTTTTTGCCGCTCGCTTTCTTTACCAGTCTTGAGAAATGCTTTTCGGAAATGAACTGCCGTCTGGCATAGAAGCCTACAGTCCTGTCTTTTCTTGAAAAATTATGGATGTCCTCCTGGAATCTGTACAGGACCTCTTTTTCTCTGGAGTAGCCGAGCGCATGGCTGTCCGTGGCCTCTGCATTGACTTTGTCGGAATCTGTCCCGCCGGCCGCGACCGAACGCTTGCGCCACTTCAGCAGCAGGCTCGCGAAAATGTATGTAAAACCGGAAAGAATGCCGTCGGAAGTGCTTTCGTCCGAGTTCTTGACAATGAATTTGAGGGACTGGCAGAGCTTCTCGTAATTCTCGGCCTCCTCCTCGTCAATGCTCGCCAGAGCCGGTTCCTGATTATGGAGTACCCACTGCCTCAGGCTCCGACCGTGCGTGCTCCTCATTTCGGTCATAATGTATTCAGAGTCAATGCCTACGATGATTACGCGGCACGCTTCGATAATGTTTACCTGTTCCAGAATCTGACCGCCGAAGATGACCAGGATACTGCCGCTCTCCAGCAGGTAGTCTTTCTGCTGGATGCGCACGGAAAATTTTCCGGATTTGCAGAAGACGCAGACGGTCAATGATGTTTTGAGAGGGAAGCGAAGGCGTGATGAGCCGTCGTATTCTCCGGTGGAGTCGTATTCCATATTGTCCAGGATGCAGAACTTGCTGTCCACCCAGATCCGGGATATCTGGCCGTCAAGGTAATTCGCGCCTATGGCGCCCAGTATTTCCTCACTTCTCATAATTAGTCAGTTTCTGAACTCGCAAATATACGTATTTTCTGAATAATGTATCCAAAAGGCTCTCTGACAATGTGTCAGTGTTTCTGTTTGGACTGTTTTTTGAAGCCTGATGCCGCGGAATGTCCAGAGGACAGGACATCCGATATAAACAATTCTTGAAATGAACAATAAGGAGATGCCTATCCTGCTTCTTACAGGATATCTTGGAAGCGGAAAAACCACATTGGTAAACCGCATTCTTTCAAACAAAAAAGGAATCCGTTTCGCTGTTATCGTAAACGATATCGGAGAGGTCAATATAGATGCTACATTGATCCAGCAGGGCGGTGTGGTCGGACAGAGCGACGACAGTCTCGTGGCGTTGCAGAACGGCTGCATCTGCTGTACGCTCAAGACTGACCTGATGAACCAGATAGTCGAGATCATGAAAATGGACAAGTTCGACTACATTGTCATCGAGGCGAGCGGAATCTGCGAACCTGAGCCTATCGCCCAGACTATCTGTTCAATGAAATCGATCGGCGGAGTCTATACGGAGTTCGGAACTCCGAGACTGGACTGCCTGGTTACCGTGGTGGACGCGCTAAGGATGGCTGACGAGTTCGGCTGCGGAGAGAGCCTTGAACGCAAGAATTTGGAGGAAGACGATATCGAAAACCTTATCATTCAGCAGATTGAGTTCTGTAATGTCATTCTTCTGAACAAGGCGTCTGAAGTGAGCCCAGAGGCATTGGACAAGATCAAGCATATTATCCGTGAGATCCAGACAAAGGCGCAGATAATCGAGTGTGACTATGCGGATGTAGATCTGGAGAAACTGCTCGATACCAATATGTTCGACTACCGTCAGACAGAGTCAGGAGCGGGCTGGATCCGCGGTCTGGAAAGCGATGTCCATGACGAGGAGCACGAAGAGCATGACGAAGCGCACGGGCATCACCACGAGGAGCACGAAGAGGAACATGATCATCATCACGAAGATCACGAGGAACATGAGGAACACCATCATCACGACCATGATGACGAGCACGATGACCACGACCATCACGAGGAACATCACCACCATCACCATGATCACGACCACGAAGGCGGTGAAGTCGAAGAATATGGAATCGGAACATTTGTCTATTACAGAAGGCCGGCATTTGATCTGAACAAGTTCGACTGGTTCGTCAACAAGAAACTTCCGAAGAGCGTGATCCGTGCCAAGGGACTCTGCTATTTCTCCGACAATACCGATATGTCATGCCTTTTCGAGCAGGCAGGAAAGCAGATAATGCTCAGGGAAGCAGGCCAATGGTATGCCACGGCACCGGAGGAGGACCTTATCCGTATGATGAGGCAGGATCCTACCATAATGAAGGACTGGGATGCCCACTACGGCGACCGCATGCAGAAGATAGTCTTCATCGGCCAGCACATGGACAAGGAGCAGATCTGCAAAGACCTGGACGAGTGCCTTGTAAAGGAATAAATACAGTATTAATAAATAATGGTGTGCAGGTTATCGGGAGAGCTTTTCCGATAACCTGTATGCGTATGAAAAGTAACGTCTGAACGGCTTGAAGATGTTCCAGAAAGAAAGCCGGCGCATCATCTTCTTTGAATACGGGTCTATCGGGACTGAGCCGTTGCGGTTTATGGTGATGACCTTTCCGCATATATCCTGATAACGGCATGTTTCCTCGTTTTTGGGTACGCCGTCACCCTGGATTCTGTAGATGCCGTCAGGACGCACTTCGAGGATACGGTGCATGATGAACCTGCCATGGTACCGGAACAGGACAATGTCTCCTGCGGCCGGTGAAACCTCCTCTTTTCCCTCAGGAGTATATGATGCTGCACCACAGAGAGTTACAGTGTCCTTTTCCGGTCTTATGAAAGGCAGCATGCTCCATCCCTTTACCGGAATGGTCACCGTGCGCCCCTCCTTGAGCAGACCGGTCACATTGTTGAAAAACAAGTCGTTTTCTATTACGAATTTATCCATTTCACGAACTTCTGCAGAACAATTCCGCGAATTTAATGAAAATTAACTAATTTTGTGAAGATACTGATACTAATACGAAATGAAGATAAAGAATGGCTTTGTCCTTCGCGAAATATGCGGAGAGAATGTGATTTCAGAAGAAGGTTTGTCCAATGTCAATATGGGGCGGATCATTTGTCTCAATGAATCTGCCGCGTTCCTGCTGAAATCAGTGTGGAATGAAGAATTCACCCCGGAGTCGCTCGCAGATATGCTCCAGAAGGAGTATGAAATCTCGGACACTCAGGCGCTGGAAGATTCGAAAGCGCTCTGCAAAAGCTTGAAGGATAACGGAATAGCAGAATGATTATGACCAGGAAATTCAGCGTTGCAGGCATCCCGTTCGAGGTCAGTCTCGAGTCTCCGTGGAAATTCATGCCGTATTCCGCTCCAGTTCAGCAGCGCATCAGAAAGGCGGCTCAGGGGGCGGTGATGGACATCCTGCCTACGCGGGCCGGGGATGATGTGCCGTCCAGGACCTATGTCACCTGCCGCGAGGATCTCCCGGAAAACTTCGACCGGTCAATGCTGGATTTCTCTCAGTATGAGCCGTTTGCGACAGAGGAAGATGCAGAGCCGGTTTTCAGTGTCAATGTGAAAGGCACGTGGCCGGACCTGGTTTCTGACCCGTCAAACGAACTGCTCTTCAGCATTGACGATGTGGAGCCGTATTACAAGGCGTTCAGGACCAGCGGCGGGACACTTTTCGTGTTCAGGACTGCTGAAGACGTGCCTGTCTCCGCGATAATGGTTTCGCAGGACGCCAAGGTCGGTGATTTTTATGTCAATGGACTGAAACGTCCGTCATCGGTGGTCTTCTATCTCTGCATGTGCCTCAGGATAATGTTTTCGTACAATGCGGCTGCACATGATGCACTTCTGCTTCACGCCTCAGTCATCAGCCACAATTCGGCTTCGACACTTTTCCTGGGCGCCAGCGGAACGGGCAAAAGCACTCACAGCAGACTGTGGCTGGACCATATAGCAGGAGCGGAACTTGTCAATGACGATAATCCCGTCGTGCGGCTTGAAGATGGACATTGGTCCGTTTACGGCACGCCCTGGAGCGGAAAGACACCTTGCTACCGTAATGTGAAAGAGCCTGTCAGGGCTTTTGTGCGGCTGTCCCAAGCCCCTGAGAACCATATTGAAAGAGTGAAGGGCATTGCTGCCTATGCGGCATTTGTAGGCTCCGTCTCCACCGTCAGGTGGGACAAGTCCGTGATGGACAGCATGACAGCGCTTGCATCCGACATTGCACAGAATGTTCCTACATATAAGATGGGCTGTCTCCCGAATGCGGAAGCTGCTGAAATCTGCTGCAGGGAAGTGGAAAAACAATAGATGACATTGAGCCTATGGATACTCATACGCATATAGTGATAATGGCCGGCGGCATCGGAAGCCGCCTGTGGCCCGCGAGTACACCTGCAGTGCCGAAACAGTTCATTGACCTTCTCGGAGTGGGCAAGTCATTGATCCAGCTTACGGTCGAGCGCTTCCTTCCGGTCTGCGACTACAGCAGGATGTGGGTGGTGACATCGGTCAAATATGCAGAAATGGTGAAGGCTCAGCTGCCGATGATTCCGGAATCACATATCCTGTCGGAGCCGGAGCCGAGAAATACCGCTCCCTGCATCGCCTATGCCTGCTGGAAAATCAAGGCGGAGGACCCTGATGCCAATGTGGTGGTGACTCCGTCCGACGCCGTGGTCCTGCGCAAGGAAAAGTTCGCGGACTGCATCAGAAAGGCATTGGACTTCACCGCTGAGCACGACTGTATAGTCACTGTGGGTATTCATCCGGACAGGCCGGAAACAGGGTACGGCTATATCTGCTCGTCTTCTGTCGAGGAGGATAAAGTGCTTAAAGTCAATGCTTTCAAGGAAAAACCTGACAGGCAGACTGCTGAGAAATATCTGGCGGCAGGAAATTATTTCTGGAATGCCGGCATTTTCGTGTGGTCTGTAAACACGATAGTCTCCCAGCTTCGCCTTTTCGTTCCGGGAATCGCCGGGATAATGGACAGGATCGCTTCTTCGTTCGGCAAGCCTGAGGAAAATGATGTCCTGAATGAACTGTTCCCGCAATGCGAGAAAATCTCCATTGACTATGCCGTGATGGAGCGGTCGGAGTCGATCTATGTGATCGCCTCTGATGTGGAGTGGTCTGATTTGGGAAGCTGGAGTTCTGTAGGCGGCAAGATTTCCGGTGACAATGCCGGAAACAAGGTAGTGGGCGACGGTGTCAGGCTTTTCGGCTGCGAGGATTGTGTGGTCAATGCGGCTGATGGCGGGACAGTGGTCGTGTCAGGGTTGAAAAATTACGTCGTGGCAGTAAAGGACGGCAATATTCTTGTATGTCCATTGACGGAAGACCAGAAGATCAAGGATTTCCTGGCATAGGTTTTTATTGTTCTTATTATGCTTGAAAGACCTCATTATCGGACCGTTGTGATTTCTGATGTTCACATCGGAGCGCCCCATTCCAAAGTGAAGGAGGCTGCTGAGTTTTTGAGTTCCGTCGATTGCGACAGGCTCATAATGAACGGCGACATTATAGACGGCTGGCAGTTGAAAAACTCCAGTGACAAGTGGACCGTGGTGCATTCCGCGTTCTTTTATGTCATAATGAAGATGATGGAGAAGCATTCTACGGAAGTGATTTATGTGACGGGCAACCATGACGACTTCCTCGATCCGCTTGTCCCGTCCAAGATGGCGAACATCACTCTTGTCAATGAATATATAATAAAGGAGAAGAATCACTCCTATGTGGTCATCCACGGGCATGCCTTCGACAGCATCACCGCCCGGCTCACGTTTCTTGCGAAACTCGGTGACGTCGCCTACAATCTGCTCCTGAAATTCAATAATGTATGGAACAGGGCACGTCTGAAAAGGGGCAAGGAGTATTATTCATTGTCAAAAGTCATAAAGCATAAGGTAAAGCAGGCTGTGTCTGCGATTTCCGGCTTCGAATCAGACCTCGATTCGTTTGCCAGGGCGAAAGGCTGTGACGGCATCATCTGCGGCCATATCCACACGCCGGAAGACAAATACCTGAAAAGCGGGGTGCATTACCTCAATTCCGGCGATTGGGTGGAGTCATTGACCGCATTGACAGAAGATTACGATGGAAACTGGTCTGTAGTAAAGTTTTCAGATTTCATTAACCGCAAATAAAGTTTGGCTATGAAGTACTTGTTCATAATCCAGGGTGAGGGGAGAGGCCACCTCACTCAGGCGATGACAATGGAAAAATTGCTGCGCTCCCGCGGGCACGAAGTGGTGGAAATGCTTGTGGGCAAGAGCGAAAGCAGAAAGTTGCCTTCATTTTTTCTCGACGGGGTCAATGCCCCTGTAACTTGTTTTGAGTCGATCAATTTCGTTTCTGCGGCTGCGGACAAGCGTCCGGATGCCGTAAAATCGGTTCTCTACAATATAGCAGTATCCCCGAAATTCATTCCGTCCGTATCATTGATCCGCTCGAAAATCAAGGAAAGCGGCGCGGATGTGATACTGAATTTTTATGAGCTGCTGGGCACGATTGCGCACGGGCTCACCGGCTGGAAAATCCCGATGGCGTGCATAGGGCACCAGTTTCTTTTTCTGCACGAGGATATGCATATTCCGGAATTCGGCTATGAGGGCCATCATGCCCTGAACCTGTTTTCCAAGGCGATAGCGGCCGGCGCTTCCAAACTTTTGGCTCTTTCTTTCAGGCCGATGCCGGATGACGGCAAGATAAAGGTGGTTCCGCCGCTCCTGCGTCCGGAAGTGCTCTCCTATAGGGAAAGTCCGGAATTCCGTGACGGCGACTATATCCTCGGCTATATGCTCAATGCCGGTTTCGCTGAAGAGGTGAAGGCCTGGCATGCCAAGAATCCTTCGGTTCCGCTGCGCTTCTTCTGGGACAATGCCGCTGAGGCCCCCGTGAAGGTGGTGGATGACACGCTGAGTTTCTATTATCTGGATGACAAGGAATTTCTCAGGCAGATGGCAGGCTGCATGGCATATGCATCCACGGCCGGTTTCGAGTCCATCTGCGAGGCGATGTACCTGGGCAAGCCGCTGATGATGGTGCCGTCCCACATTGAACAGAAATGCAATGCGTATGATGCCACCCGTTTCGATGCGGCCGTCGAATCCGAAACGTTCGACCTGGATGTGCTTCTGAGTTTCGCACGTGACGGAAAGTTCCGCCGGGACGAGGGTTTTCCGGCTTGGGCCCTGTCCGCTGCCGAGGTCTTCGCGAAGGAACTGGAGTCAATGTGACGGCTGAAATTGATGAAAAATAT
>ULYL01026237.1_pt1 | contig 91334 bp, 53 predicted proteins | sample 1962211 | NCBI WGS metagenome assembly ULYL01 (sample SAMEA4835864, study PRJEB28245) | human gut metagenome | biome: gut microbiome; material: fecal sample | place: Denmark | collected 2008
CGCTCTTATATTCGCCAAAAAGCCAATATTTTCCATTGTCTCGGATGATGCCAGCTCCATGGGCATTCACCGGTTGATGATTTTGGTCATACCAAGGTATGCCATTCACAATGAGTGAAGTTTGTTCTTGTGCCAATATGCTCGAAGAAAAGGAAAATATCCATAAACATAAAAGCACGCAAGCTATTTGCTTAAAATTCTTATCCATATTGCTAATATACTAAATGATTAATACAAAAAATAAGGAGAGGGATCTTGCTCCCTTACAAATCCTAAAAACTATTACAATCTGATACCCAGTATTCTGTTTAAATTTTGGCTTTGTTGCATGACATTCATTGCCACCTCACCTTTACCATATAGATAATTAGGTGAAACCAAGGAAACTCCCATACATAGCAAAAATGCCGTCAATGTAAAATTGTTTCATAAGGTTTTCATTTTTAGTTATTAATATTGTTGTTTCTGGCTGCAAAAGTAGTCGTTTCTTTTCTAAAGGATGGTTTCTTATCAGTCAAGCCACACCGATAAACGTTCAATCAGAATCTCAACAACGTTTTTCTGTCACTCTTCACCGAAAATTAAGCATTTACGGGAGATTTCTTGCAAATCTCATAAAAAACGAGTAACTTTGCATACAAAAAAAGACTGATTATCGTAAACGTTAAATACAGAAAAGATATGAAAAGACTAGCATTTTTACTCTGGCTCCTCATAGAGGTATTCACCTTGTCGGCAAAAGATGATTATCCATTCTTGAATATTGGGTTGAGAGAAGGTTTATCCAATGAATTCGTCAATGACCTGGTTATGGACGAACAGGGATTTCTTTGGGTTGCCACAGAGTCGGGACTGAACCGTATCGCAGGCAATAAATGCACAGTTTTCAAGACTAGCAACTCTAATATTGGAGCTGATTCTTTCATCAATTTACATTACAACAAGGAAAGCAACTCTATATGGATACTGTTCAAGAACGGAAAGATAGATGTTTTTAACTGCAAGACCCAAACTTTCAAGCATTTCTCCGACACGAAAGGAATGCTTCTACAAAATATCTCCGCTATCCATGGAGCATCTGATGGAGGTTTGTGGATTGCTTACTACAGCGGAGACATACAGCATTATAATATCAAAAAACAAAAATTTACAACTTATTCTAAACGACTGTTTCCCAAAAACAAGAATGGTGTCAGATATATCATGGATGATGGAAATGACCATTTATATGTAGGCTTGCGAATGGATGGCATGTATGTTTATAACCTCAGGACAAGAAAAGCGAAGTTCTACAATCACAATCCTAAGGATGAGCAGAGCTTACCAGGCAATAACGTTCGCTCTATTTGTATTGACCACATGAAAAACATCTGGGTGGGCACCAATCTAGGATTGGCTTTATTTGATGAGGCATCAGGTAAATTTAGGACATTTAAGCCTGAGAAGCAGAATTTCCACACTCCAGCAGGCAACAATATCTATCAAATTATGGAGATGGATAACCATACCTTATGGATTGCATCCGACATCGGAGGCATCAGCATACTCGACCTCAATCGCTATCAGCATCCACATACAGAAGAACTCTCTTTTCGGCAAATTACCAAGGAAAACAGTGGCTTGTCTTCCAATAATACCAGAAAGATCATACAAGATTCTTTTGGAAACATATGGATTGGCAACTTCAGCTGCGGCATCGACTTCATCGCTCAATCCACAGCCGACTTCTACACTTTAAAAAACTTGCAACAACCACTCTCCAATACTTCTGGCATCTATTGCGACCACCAAGGCAATCTTTGGATAGGACAAGACAATCTCATCAGCCAATATAAGAATGGTCAAATCTTTCACGAGTGGGATTTCAGTAAATACCTCTTCAATACCTCTGCCACTGTTTATAACTTCATAGAAGACCATCAAGGCAACATTTGGTTTGGCACCAGCGACAATGGGGCGTTGGAATTCAATCCTCATACCCAGCAGTTTACGCATCATCTCCACATTCAAGGACTAGATGTACATGCACTTTATGAAGATAAGAATAGGACGATATGGATAGGAAGCGAAGATGGACTTTATACCATTCAAAATGGAATAGAACGCAAAGAAAATGAGATGAACAAGGTGATGGGAATGACCAATAACATCATCTATTCCATCCAAGAAGATTCGTACGGTCAAATGTGGATAGGAAATTTATCTAAAGGCGTATTTGTTTTCAACAAGCACAAGAAACTCATCGCACACTTAGATGAGCAGAATAGATTGAAAAGTAATTCCATCAACCAAATCCTCATCGATTCCTACAACGGAGTTTGGATTGCCACCTGCAAAGGATTGGCATACATTGAAGATCCTCTAAAGCCCAAGTGCGTCAAGATCTATGATGAGCGACAAGGATTGAAAGATACCCATATTAGAGCTATTTGCGCAGATAAATTAGGGAATATCTGGGTAAGCATGTTCTCTGGGATTGCTTGTCTAGATTTGCACAAACAGCGCTTTTACAACTACGATTTCCAAAGCGGTGTCACGATAGGCAACTTTGTGGAAGCAGCTGCCGCCATAACATCCGACGGCACTATCTATTTTGGTTCACCAAGTGGCGTGTGCTATTTCAATCCACAATTACTTTCTGAACAGAAGACGGTATCACAGGTAGAAATCATCGGTTGCGAGAGAGTGGGAAGATTGTCCGACCAATACCTTCATCGCCTCATTTCCCCAAATGAAGAGGGAGTGATACGCCTGAAATACGATGATAACACCTTTAAAATCAGCTTTACGGCAAAGGATTTCTCACAAGAAGGAAAGGTGGAATATTCCTATATGATGAAGGGACTGGATGACCAATGGTTTGAAACAGAAGGCGACAAAGACGTAACCTTCCGTAATCTCAAGCCTGGAAAATACACCTTTATCATCCGAGCAAAGCTCAAGAACCAAGACTGGAATGAAGCCTCTTCGGCAGAACTGAAAGTGGTGGTAACTCCTCCATTTTGGCTTACATGGTGGGCGAAACTGAGCTATACCTTACTGGCGTTGGGTATCATCAGCTATCTTTTACGCTCCTACCAAAAAGAACTATTACTGCGCAATTCCTTGGCACGAACCCAATGGGAAAGTCAGCAAAAGCAGGAAGTAAACGAGGAAAGACTGCGCTTCTTTACCAATATCACGCATGAGCTACGCACACCTCTTACCCTCATCTTAGGTCCTCTGGAGGATTTGATAGAAGACAAGCGACTGCCCGATTTCGTGACAAAGAAGATTGAAAGCATCCATACTAGCGCCGAGCGCCTGCTCAATCTCATCAACGACATCTTGGAATTCAGAAAGACAGAGACACAAAACCGGAAGTTGAGCGTGGCTCGTGCCAACTTGGGACACCTGATACGAGAAATCGGCATGAGATTCCAAGACCTCAACCACAATCCGAAAATCAAGATTTTGGTGGAGATACAAGAAGGCATTGAGGAGATGTACTTTGATTCGGAAGTGATCACGACCGTCGTCAACAATCTCATGTCGAATGCCATCAAATACACGCCATCTGGCAGTATCACGCTCAGCCTATGCAAGAATACCTCCGAATGGGTTTCCATATCCGTGGAAGACACCGGCTATGGCATCGCCAAGGAAGCCTTGCCACTTATCTGCGACAGATACTACCAGGAGAATGGCAAGCACCAAGCTTCGGGTACTGGCATCGGACTTGCATTGGTGAAATCCTTGGCACAGCTCCATGAGGCCGAACTTCAAATAGACAGTAAAAAGGGAGAAGGAAGCAAGTTTAGCTTTATCATAAGACTAAATAACACCTATCCAGAGGCCTTGCACAAAGACGACGAGAAGATAGATTTGACTGATGCCAACCATATCCCGTCAACAGAAGGCTCAAAGGAAGACTCTGAGGAAAGTGCAGAAAATCTGCGTCCTCTATTGCTCATCGTGGAAGACAACAGCGACATTCGCCAGTACATCGAAGATTCTCTCCAGGAGGATTATCGCATCCTACAAGCTTGCAACGGAAAGGAAGGCAAGGACTTGGCATTAGCACAAATGCCCGACCTCATCGTGAGCGACATCATGATGCCTGAGATGGATGGCATAGAAATGACAAAGATCTTGAAAGAAGACATCAGAACCAGCCATATTCCTATCATTCTGTTGACTGCCAAGACCAGCGCAAACGACCAACAGGAAGGCTATGATAGCGGAGCCGACTCTTATCTGATGAAGCCTTTTAGTGCCAAGCTACTTCAGAGTCGCATCAGAAACATCCTTTCTGGAAGAAGAAGATTGGCAGAATATATCGCACAACAGAATTTCTCCTCTATTCTATCCAAGGAAATGCCAACTGGAGAAAGCTGTCAGAAAAACGAGGAGACGCACCTTGAAATGGAATCTCCTACCGCTCAACTGAGTGAACTTGACAGAAAATTCTTAGAGAAACTCAACAACCTCATCGAGAAGCATATCAGCACCGATGACCTCGACATCGCCTTCATGACCGACAAGATGGCGATGAGCCACTCCACCTTCTACCGCAAGGTGAAAGCCCTAACGGGTATGAGAGCCAACGAGTACATCAAGAAAGCCAAGCTACGTAAGAGCATGACACTCCTCCAGAACGAACAATATAGTATTTCGGAGGTGGCTATGCTGACAGGATTCAATAACATAGGTAATTTCAGGGAAAGCTTCAAGCGAGAGTTTGGAATGACACCATCTGAGGTAAGGAATCATAAGTAAATATTGATGGAATCAAAGTGATAAATACTAACTCCAATTATAATTGTGACGGATTGGATCCCGATGGTTGCAAGAATGTGATTATCCGTAATTGCCATATCGAGTCACACGATGATGCCATGTGCCTAAAGAGTGCAAGCGGACAAGCCAATGAGAACATTCTTATTGAGAATTGCAAGTTCTACTCCACCTGCAATGCTTTCAAGTTTGGCACAGACACACAGCGAGACTTCCGCAACATCTATGCCCGCAACCTCTTGTTGGGGTCACTGACAGAGTCTTCCAATAATTTTCTGAAGCGTAAAGATTGCAGCACAGGAATCACCTTGGAAACTGTGGATGGTGGCAACGCAGAAGAACTTTACTCTCAGAAACGTTCACTTACAAAGTATTGGTGGCGGCAAAGAGAATCTTCGCGACAGAAATATCCTGCCGTCTTCCTTTTTAGAAAGAAGATTTAATAATTTGTTATCCTAAAACAATCTTCTTAACTTAAAAACTAACTTTTCTAAACTAACTAACTAATTTCCTAAAGTAAATTGACACTACTTCTCTGCTGGCATATCTGGCTCAGAAGGCCAATATGGATTTTGATACAGAGGAGACTCACTGACAGTCTTATAATCTGGAGCCGACAACTGCATCTCCTTAACAGGCACAGCTTGCAAGTAATGAGCCATGTGCCAAGTATAGCCATCTCGATAGAGATTACTAGAAGTCATGTTCTTCTCATATGGACGTAGATAATCACTCAACTGCGGACTTGAGACCTTAGCTCTATTACTACCATCATAGTTGGCCTCTGTAAAGTTATAGTAATGAGTCATATCAGAGTTCCAAAGTTTCATACCTTCTACATGATAATGCTCTGTCATCATTTGGTCGAGAGATCTCCAGCGCTGCAAGTCCATCCATCTCAAAGCTTCTCCCATCAATTCGTCACGGCGCTCACGGCGAATATTGTAGAGGATAGGATCATCAAGCAACTTGCCTGCACTATAGGCACCCCAATCCAACTTTTCCTTCTCCATCTCTGTAGCAGCAATGGTTGTGTTAGGATCGATGGCATCACCAGAGAAACCAGCTTTCTCACGGATTATCTTCCAGTAACCAAGAACCTTACCACTCAAACTATGAGTCAACATATACTCAGCCTCCATATAGTTGAGCAAAGCCTCACGAGCACGGAATGCACAAGAGGCATTTGCAGACTTATCCTTCTGGCACTGCTTACGATCGAAAGTACCTCCCTTGCGCAAGCAATAGCCTGTAACATACAACCAGTTCTGGGCATCACCATTAGTAATGTCTGGATACGCAGGTTCTACGTTTATATAACGGTCACCCTGTGCATAATCCATATTTTTGAAACAGTTAATCTGTCCTGGAGTTTTTAGGAATATCTTTAAACGTGGATCACGATGCTCAGCCACCTTGCTCACACTGTTGTCATCGTAAACGAAACCATCATGTTCCGCATAGATAGGCTTACCATCTTCCATCAGGAAACTTTCCACCATACTACGAGTTACACCTGTACCATAGTTGTTACGTTGCACAGCATCCTCAATGATATTAGTATGACCTTGACTGGCATTGTACTCACGCCAAAGCAACACCTCATCATATTTTGACATATCTGTGGTACCAAACATTTCAAAGTAAGGATTTGAATCACCTTCCTTCTGAGGAACCACACCATTATTCGCCGTCAAGCTACCTTTATACTTCTCTGCTACCGTTTCAGCAGCCTCAGCTGCAGTAGTCAAGAAATACTTGATTTCATTGTCGATATTGCCAGATGGGTACTGGTAGTTCGCATTGTAGTCCTTAGTCTTGCCTGGCCATCCCTCACCATTAGGCACGAATGCTGTGCCCTTGAAATAGTTGAGGAAAGTTCCCTCATAAAGAGCCACACGAGACTTCACGAGCATCGCCACATCTCTGGATACACGAGTATGACGCTTCTCAAAGTTATCCGACATATAAGTCATAGCAGTATCCAAGTTAGCAATGATGAATCGAGCCACCTCGTTACGAGGGCTTCGTTTGTCATTAGCTAGCAACTTAGGCTCATTATCCGTCTGTACCGCAGTAAGAATAGGATAGTCACCCCATAAACGGAGCTTACCAAAGTATTCCCAAGCTCTAAAAAAGTATAATTCACCGAGATATTGACGAATGTTTTTGTCTTTGCCAGTAATTTTCTTATTATTGTAGTTGGTAAGACAAGTGTTCAACTTGTAGTTAATGGCACGAATGGTACTAAAATCCCAGTTACCATTGGTAAGTCCTACCTTCCACTGACCATCCAAGTACTTACTATCAGAGCCACTTCCTGCTTGATTATCAGTATTCACATCACTACTATAGAGGCCATAGCCATAACCATGAGATGGCAACTGATTGTAGAAACTGTTGGCACATGCCATTACCTGGTCTTCTGTCTTAAAATAAGACTCAGGAGTAAGATATGATGGAGGCTCCTGATCGAGCAAGTCATCGCAAGATACTAGCACACTCCCCAAAGATAGTGCCAATACGACACCGGAAATATAATGATTCATTTTCATAATTATCTTATGTTTACAATGTTACACTTAAACCGAAAGAATAGGTTCTAGACAGTGGATAAGCAGCACCGCCATTACTAGAAATGGTTTCTGGATCAAACTGCTTGTCCAAGCTCGTTCCTGTCCAAAGATTCTCACCAGAGAAATATACACGAAGTTTATTGATGCCCCACTTGTTGGTCAAAGCAGCAGGAATGGTATAACCCAAGGTGAGGTTCTTCAATCGAATGTACGCAGCATTTTGCAGATACTTGGTCTGGCACTTCAAGTTCTTGCTAGAACCCTGAATTGGACGTGGCAGATAAGAATCTGTATTTACGCTCATCGTACCCTGCTTAACAGACCAAGAATTCTCATCACGGAAGTAATCTTCCATCTCGGTAAGACCCGCACAGTTCCACTGGTCGCCGGTGTAACCAAACATAAACTGACTACCCTGCCAATAATCACGCTTCATCACACCCTGGAAGAACATTCTCAAGTCAAATCCCTTCCATGATGCATTGAGGTCAAGACCAAACTGGAAACGAGGAGTTGAGTTACCTATCACCTTACGGTCGCCTGGATTGTCAAGCGTGCTACTTCCCGAAGAAATCTTGCCATCGCCATTAATATCCTTGTACATGACATCACCTGCAGCCCACTTGCTACCCATGGCATCCTGTCCGCCATTAGGCAATGAAGCCAAGTGTTCTTTCATCTCTTGATCGGTCTTAGCTATACCTACAGTCTCATAGCCCCAGAGTTCTCCCGTATATCTACCCTCGATGTAAGAGCCAATAGAATTGGTTGGGTTGTTCTTATACTTGGTGATTTTGGTACGAGAATCGTAGAGAGAGAACTTAGCACCATATTGGAGACCATTTGACATGCGATCATTCCATCCGATGCTGAACTCCCATCCACGAGCTTGAAGGTCGGTATTATTAGTTTTAGGAGCACTTGTACCTAGGATAGCAGGCAATGCCTGACCCGCACCCACCATGTCGTGAGTATTACGAGTGTACCAGTTGAACGAACCTGTCAAACGATTATGCAACAATGCCCAGTCAAGACCAATGTTGTAAGTGGCCACTCTTTCCCAAGTCAAACTTTCAGAGATGATACCTGGCGTGGTTGCCGTTGACACCTTCTGACCATTCTGCAACCAAGGACCACCCGTAGGGTTAGCACTCATGGTTAGATAGGTATAGTACCAGTTGGTAGTATTCTGGTTACCCAAAGAACCATAAGAGAATCTTACCTTCAGCATATCCAACCAACTGTGCGACTTCTCCATGAATTTCTCCTCAGCAATATTCCAACCCAGAGAGAATGATGGGAAAGTCTTCCATTGATGCCCCTTGCGGAAACGAGAAGAACCATCAGAACGGAAGTTAGCCTCAAACAAGTAACGGCTCTTGTAGTCATAGCCAAGGCGTCCGAACACACCCACAACAGCCCATTCGTTACGTGCGCCATTAACAGATGGAGCCACGTCAGAACCATTCTTCAGACCATTGGTCATATCAAGCTCAGGTTTGCTGTAATCAATCATGCCATTACGAGAAGCATTGAAGTAGGATTGCTTGTAATCCTCAACCTGCATACCTCCCATCACATGGAAATGATGATCTTTCGCCAATTTGAAGTCATATTCCGAACGGACACTGAAGTTGTAATAATTGTCCTTCTCATTTTTCTCATATACCTCAGAATCGGATTTATTGTAATACATGGCTCCATCCTTGTCGTATTGCATCAAAGGCAAAGTCCAACTATGATTGTTATAATTCTTGATGCGATAATTGAAATTAACAGTGGTCTTCCAATTCTTGATTGGCTCAATAACAAACCCCAACTGATGATAGATATTATCAGTTTGAGTCTGGTTTTGGCCACCATCAGCCCATGACGTAAGGTCAGAGTAATACAATCGGTTACCATTCCAATCATACTGCGGCAGAACTGGCCAACCACGCAAAGCAACAGCCTCATACCACCCTGCTTTAGTAGGATGGTCGTTGTCCTCTCTAGTAAAACGCATGGTATAGTTCAATTTCAACCAATTAGTCAGCTGAGACTCAATCTTGGCTGTACCAGTATATCGCTTCAAGCCTTCATTGCCTACTTTCAGCAAACCATTCTGATTATAAAAGCTACCAGATACATAGTACTTAAAGCGATCACTACCACCACTTGCACTAACATTATGCTGCTGTGAGAAACTGCTTTTTTTGTAAAGTACATCATACCAGTCTGTATCAGCCACGCCATTGGAATAACCACCGAGCCACTGACCAGAGCTGTTGTAACCCAAGACCTCGTAAACCATCTTTCCATCAGCTGTCTGACGTACACCAGGGCTTACGTAGGAAGCATTTGCAAACTCGACAATCTTATCAAAACGCCCCGTACCATCTTCCTTGGTTGCAAAATAAGGATTCCGACCATCATTGACAAAAGCATCATTCATCCAAGACGCAAACTGTACAGAATGCATCAAATGGTTGGTTTTGTTTGGAGAAGAAATTCTGAAATTGTTGTTATAATTAATGGTTGGTTTTCCCTCCTTACCCTTCTTTGTCGTAACAAGGATGACACCGAATGGCGCACGAGAACCATAAATAGAACTAGCAGCAGCATCTTTCAGGATGGAGATACTCTCAATATCTTGAGGGTTAATAGAGTTAATATCACCTTCCATACCATCAATCAAGACAAGAGGATCACCAGAAGTACCTTCTCCAATGGTTGTACCACCACGAACATTGATACTAGGACGAGAAGACACGCTACCGCTAGTTTGTGTTATTTGAAGACCTGGAGCAGCACCTTGTAATGCCTGAACTGCATTAGCTACAGGACGCTCTGCTAATTGTTTGCTATCTACTACATCTACTGCACCTGTAAGGTTTACTTTCTTCTGTGTTCCGAAACCGACAACGACCACCTCGTTGAGCAATTCACTGTCCTGATGCATGGTAACATTCATCAACTTCCCTCCAACAGCTTTCATTTCTACCTTTTTATATCCCATATAAGATATAATGATAGTAGCACCAGGCTTTACAGACAAGTTAAACTTACCATCCAGGTCAGTAACAGTACCATTCGAGGTACCTTTCTCTTTAATGCTCGCACCTATAATAGGTCCTTCGCCATCAGAAACCACACCAGAAACCTTCAAGGATTGCTGTTGCTGAATCTCAGTACTTTTCGCCAAAGTCTCATGAGCCATACTCCCAATAAAAGGAATACTAGACAATCCGATATTCAGCAGCGATGCTACCAATATCTTTGTGTCAGTCTTAACAATATTAAGCTTCATATCTTTATAAGTTTAAATTAAGTTAGATTGTTAATTCAAATGTCTTATTGACACCGCAAAATTACAATTACTTTTGCATTGACATATTAGTAATTTTCGTCATTCGATAGATAAAAAATCGGCAAAATAGGCATCGAGCACGTATATTCGTCATTTCTAGACGAAAAACGTCGGATTTCTGCCAACTTTGCCGATAACATAGCTAAAATCTAAATTATTAACATAAACTTCATTCAAAAGAGTCTTGCCATCACGGCAAGCACTCTTCTAATAAAAACCTAACATTTATATAAAAGTAAATGATCTACTTAGGAAAGGTAGAGACATCAATCATCCCAAGAGTTCCAACAGTCAAAGTGTTTGGCACCTGCTGTTCCCCACTCAGGGTCTCCATCATTATCGGAACTACCACCACCATCTGAACTCCCATCACTCTCATTAGTTGCAGACCAACCATACAATCCTCCTCCATCGCACAGTTGTTCTGAATTTACAACTGCAAGAATCTCCAAATGTGGAGTCATATATATCTTTTTCATCTTTATCTTATCTTTAATAATTCTCATATCATCTTTTATCTCACAACATATTTCTTATGGTTGACAACGTAAATGCCACGTGGCAAATCTTCCAATCGTTGCACATTTACTTTCTGACCATTGATGGTATAGACATCCATCTTGTCGTTCATCTCATCATTCCAAGGAGCATCCACGCCAGTCACCTCGTTGCCAGAGATGCCATTGATTTCAACCCCCATCCACTTGGCCTGACTCACACCTCCATCTACGGCATGGAACCAGCAACGAAAACCTTTCATGCCATAGTCACCCTTGAATAAGTGCAACTTACCTTGATTGAAAGTATAGTCACCAGCCTTAACATGAGCACCATCAAGGAAAGTTTTGCCCTCATAATCTTGTGTCAAGATACCATGGAAAGCATAACCATCCTTCAACGTTTCTGCATCCACAGAGGCATTGATAACGTTTTGATTTACATTAGCTTTATCCATCGACACATTGTTTACCACATAATAAGGAGTACCCACTGTCACGTCAAAGGCATTCAATTCACGAGTATTCGTATCTTCATCCAATGTTGTCGTGTAGGTATAAGCTGCTGTATGCTCAGGCTCTATGGTTGGCCAAATAATGTAAGGCATGTTTGCCTTCAAGAAAGCGCCTTTTTCCTCTGTGTCGTAAATACTCTTGTCATCTTGCACCAAGAATTGCAAACGATTATTTCTCACACCATTGTATCGAGCTAGTTTTGCGTCAATACCAAATGTTGTATTAAACTGATCTGCAGTCAAATCAACTGGCAGGATAATCGTGTTCCACATTTTCTTTGTCAATAATCGGTGCAAATAGAGTATAGAGTTGTTATATTGCTTATCGCCCGTTTCCTTGGTGATATAATCGAAATTGGTAAAATCCTCATCCAACACCAAGTTATGGCCATCAGGAAGACCACAATATTGCAAACGGAAAGCATCAACTGCCACACCAGTCTCTGCCGGCACATTCTCACCATCAACTTTAATACCCAATGTGAGAGTGGCAACTTTGGAATTGTCAGTACCACAATCTACATAAATCATCAGCGTATTTGTATAATCACCATAAGATTTATAGTAGCGTTCTGCTTCTGAGTTAGAACCAATATCCGTCTTAGAGAACTCACCTATTTTACTTGCAACGGTTCTTATTGGTGAGGTAATTTTAACAGCATCTGTTTTTGCGAACAAGGAAGCAACATTATAGCTTGCCCCATTTGGCACATAGCATTCTCCTTGACATTGAATCTGGTACCATCCACTCTTATTAATGGACAATTCTTGATACATCGTTCCTTTGCCACCAATTATTCTCGCTGACCAATAGCAACCATGCTTACTATCACCACCATTGGTGTCTCCAGAAACTACCCATGCATATTCATTTTTGGTAACATCATATTTTTGGTAATGCTTATTAATACCAACAAAAAGAGTAGCAGAAGTACCACTTGTAGGAGGTTCAAATTTCCACTGTACTTGTTCTATACTATAACGATGGAAATCAGGATCTCCCAACATAAAAGTGGCATCGGCAGGCACACCCTTCAATTGCACCGTTGTCTTTTGAAACTCGCCCATCAAATCTTGCTGCGTGACAAGAATCCATTTAGCTCTACTACCATTACCTGTTAAATCATCATTCAACGCTGCTGTACGAACATATTTATTGTCAGAATCAACAAATAGGTAGCTATCCGAAATATTAGGATGCTGGGTACTATGAATATAATACACACTGCTACCTTCTGCTATTGGGTCTATCATCCATTGCCCCTCACCATTGTCTAAATAAGGTTCATTACCGCTAAAGCCCAAATAGTCATCTTTATAGGAAAATTGAGAATTTTTGCAAGCAGTTTCTATATAATACCTATCAACAGCCTGACCATTCACGGTAACCTGCTTCTTTAGAATCCAACATTTGATACCAACATCATTTACTATTGTATGAGTTCCCCACCAACTTCCTTGATTTAAGAATTTACCCGTCAATGTATTATAGAGAAACACGGTTTTCTTAGGATTGCTGCGATCTGCATCACTCACTTTTGGCTTTGTAGCCGTTTCATCCTTAGACGATGCCAACACATCATCAAGTGCATTACCCCACCACTTAGTACCAGCTTCTTTATGATACAGATTAAAAGAATCGAAATCTATCGTCTGCCTGCTTCCATTAACATCCAATTGCAAACCAAACTCAAGGGTTCCACCAGTTACCAGAGTCTCCACTTCATAAACCTTAGGTTGACCAGATTCAATAGCTTTTTTTTGGTCATTGAGATACAAGTTGACGATTCCACTAAAAGAAGAAGAGACCGCTACGGTCAACTTATATGTTCCATCAGGCAAGCCTGTCTTTTTTTGGTAAGCCTTACCTTTGATGGCACCCTTCCATTGATATAACTGCCAATGGTTTTGATCGGCAGAAATCAAACCATCACCTTTAGCACCTGTACTAACCTTGTTTGTCGTTAAAGAAGAAGACACATCCAAAGTCCATCCATTAGGCGCACCATTTACAAAGGTCTCATCGTCAAAACCGGCATTGGTGACATACTTCCTTGTCACATTACTTTGTGCAGAGGCGGTGGAAGCCATCGCTGCCATCAACACACTAGCTAAAAAGAATCTAATTCTACCCATAAATATATATATTAGTTATTGTTTTACTTAGTAAGGAATCATAGAATGACGCTGCAAAATTATAACTTATGCAACATATCTAGGGAGGATATTCAGTCAATTTATGTTTATTATCGGTCATTGTGATAAATAATAATCAAAGGTACGACCGCCCAAAAGCATGTCGTACCTTTCTAGTTCGTATTGCATTAGTTTACTTGCTCAGTTTTGTCACTGTCCCATCAGATTTTTTTACTAAATACACACCTTTCGTTGGATGTGCGACTTTATTACCAGACAACGCATAGTAGGCAACAATTCTCTTTTCAGAATCACTTGAGACACTTTGGATGCCAGTAATGACTCTAGGATTCTTGGTAATCAACACACAAGAAGTCTCTGGCATGACGACTTTACCATTTAATATAGTCAAGTTTGCTTCAGCCACCCAGTTATTATTAGCATTACAATAACCTTTCTGCGCCTTGTAGCCATTATACTTCGCTGGAAGTGTGAAAGTACCACCAGCTGTAGAAAGCAAAAACACCTCTTCATTGCCATGACGAACAGCCACTGCTTGCGTTTTTTGATCATCTGGAACAAAGCTGATTCCATCAAGACCACTCTGACTACAGGTTGAGTTACCTGCATAGTTATACACGTAAAGTCCACTACCTTGTTTCATCTTGGCTATGTCTTGGTTTGCCAAGTTGAGGATTTGGTTGCGCTGACGAACGAGGTTGATGTGGGAGCGCTCTGTCAAAACATGCCCCGAATTAGAGTAGAGCCCATTTCCATCCACAGGACCCAAATTGTAATAATTGAAAGCCTTATCACCTGCAAGAGCTGCCATCTGATAAATAGGTGAATTGGAATCTTTGGCATCAATCTCCATAATCATACGGAAGTTTTTACCTTTCGTTCCTAAGTAACCACTCAAGTCACCCTTTACCGAATTAGCATTAGTTCCATAGATGTCAACACCCACGAAGTCGATATTGGTTCCTCCATTGTTACGCAAGTTTTCATTTGCCGTGGTTCTGCCACTCGTCTCATAAGAAACGCAATTTAGACGAGTCCAAGTCACATATTTCGATTGCTTCACAGCAGCACCCACATGATGGTAATAGTCTATGATTTCCGAAGAGGTTGCCGCATTGTCGCCATGGGCACGAGCCTCATTGCCCAACTGCACTCCTATCACTAAATGAGTCTTGCCATTATTGGCATCCCAAAGTGCTATGTGCTCCATGACACGTCCCAACACATATGCATCACGACTTCGCAAATTTGTATCTCGCCAGTCAAGTGAATACTCCCATTCCTTACGAAGCATGTTGAACTCAGAAGTTCCCTCTAGAGAGCATACATAGTCAGGAGTACGCAATTGTTGTTTGCCATTGACATTCCATAAATACTGAATGCGACCGCCACTGCTCCAGGAGAACCACAATAGTTCCATCTTGACACCATATTTTTTACACCACCCAAGGTATCTGTCAAGAATATGCCAATCAAAATGATTTTTCTCTGGTTCCACCTCGCTCCAATACAACGGCACGCTCAAAGTGTTGAAACCATCATTGGCTGCTCGTTTGAAAGTAGCCTCGATTTCATCTTCGCTCCATCCTAAGTAGCCACGCATTTTATCTGGTCGAACCTGAATCTCCGTTGGATAGTAAGGTTTTCCATCGACACGAAGCAGATATTTCTCTGAGCCATTCAAACTCAAGTCAACAGAAGAAACCACTTGCGCCGTAGGTACTACCTTAAACTGAGAATTGTAATAATTCTCACGGGCAGCATTCAGCTTATCCTGTGCAACCGTTGCATCAAGGGTTGGATTATTCTCCAATCTCCCAAAGAAAGACTCAGCCTCAGCAATGGCCTTGTCAAAATCAGCAGTAGCTGGATATAATTCTGTGGCACGTTCACTTTTGGCACCTGCAAGTACAGTTTTAAATTGCGCAACCTTCTTACGCTTCAGTTCACATTCAGCCACATAAGCCTGATATTTGCTGAGTTCTTGGTCAATATCAGAGATGGCTGAAATCACCTGATCCGAACTTGCATCTGCACCCAAGCTTTCTGCATTTTTCACCAACTGTGTGAGAGTACTTACATCATAACCATCTTCTAGGTTGGCTAAGATTTCTTTGGCATCCTCTATTCTGCGATTCAAGGTCTTGCGATAACCTGCCGTATCCTTACCTTTATATAATAAGGTAAATGAGTCGAAATCGATGGTAATTCCATTTTTGGTGGCGAAGTTGAGTCCCAATTTCAAAACCCCATTGACTACAACACCCGATACAGTATAGACTTTGCCTACACCAGACTCTAAAATTGTCTCCCCATCATTAGCAAAGAGTTTGATGGAGCCACTAAAACCTGTACATACCACTTTGGCTGAGACTTCATATCGACCATTGGGAAGATTGGACAAAGTTTGATAAGCATATCCATTTAAAGGAGAGCCATCTTGCCACAACTGCCAGTGGTTTTGTCCTGACGGGATCACTCCTCCACCTTTCTCACCTGTACTAATCTTCGATTGAGTAACTTTAGCATCAAGAGTCCAACCTGCTGGAGCTCCGCTTTTCATGGCGCCATCAATGAAGTTAGGGTTGACTATCATGTTGGTATAGTCGATGCAGACATTGTCAGGAAAAGTCATATCCGCAGGCGCATACGCACCATAAGCAAAGATGGCAGAAGTTACTCCCGTCAGACCTTTATGCGATGGAACTAACTTAACCAACTTAACATTATCCAGCCAATCGACACCACTTTCAGAACGATAGAAAGACAAGAACACATTACCTATAGACTTGCTTGGCATCTGGAATGTGGAGACATAGGATTGCTTAGAAGTATTGTTGTTGACTGTGGTATAGGCGTCGAAAGTCATCAAGTCGCTTCCTGCCATCGAAGACCCCAACCAGATTTGATACTTGTGGTTTCCATTGTTCCACCCATCAGAAGTCCAATAATCACAACTGATGCGATAGAGTCCGTTGGGCTCCAAAGCTCCAGCTGTCATCTGCTGACAAAGCCAGCGGCTACTAGTATGCAAAATGATGCTCTTGCTGCCATCTGAACGATAATTAGCATTCTCACGAACATTGACATCACCAACGTTTGCTCCCCAAGTAGGAGTTCCACCATTCCAAGTGTCCCAGTCGGAAGCTTGCCAACGCCCAGAGTTCAACTGTGTACCAGTAGTTTCAAAACTTCCATTTCGCAACAAATTACCAGCCTGCTCTATGTACTTATAGTTGGGAGTCAAAGTGGACGTATAGGCATTTCCCTCAAACACATAGATTTTGCCTTTCGCTTGCACAAATCTTACCTTGACATTCTGAGTAGGCGTATATTGTACTTGTGCAAAAGCGATACTGATACTTTTTCCCTTGGTACCCATTACCTCCAATGTATAGTCATCTAGAATAGGTACAAAATTGCTCATGTCATCGACTTTCTTTCCACCATATTGGTCTGAGGTTGCAAAATGAGGCAAAAGCGTCTGAGCTTTTGCCTGAAAGCTGGTCACCATCATAAAGATGGCGACCAAGCTTGGCCATAATTTAAAAGTAAAATTCATTGCTAAAATATTTTCTTAATTGTCTCAATAGTTCCATCCTCATAGGTTACCTTCTCTACATAAATTCCCTTTTGAGGAGCAGAAAGTTGACGGCCATCAATCGTATAATAAGTACGAGCCTTTACTTTCTTGTCAGACTTGGCATGGATTTCCTTAATGTCTGTAGGTAACGAAGGGGTATCTTTAGAGGAAACGATATTGATTTCCGAAATAGAAGCTGCGTTATCTTTGCAGACAATCTTGAAGTATCGACAAGCATATGTCTTTCCAAAGTCAACCTCAACATCATACATCAACCAATTGCCCGAGGCAATGGTAGTCCAATTTACTCCGTCATTACTCAACTGGAATTCGTAATTACGAACCAAGCCCGTATGCCACCCATCCATGCGAGGAGTAGCCAAGAATCCCTTGATGTTGACCGTCTTGCCCATATCTACCGTAACATGATGTGGCGCAGCATCTTCTCCCCCATCTGCACCACTACGCCAATGAGTACTCAACTTTCCATCAATGAGATAAGAAGCAAGGTAAGCATTACTCTGCTGACAACTGTAATCTACGACTTTCCATCCAGTTCTATCCTCAAAGATATTCTCCGTAGGAGTCTCTCGCCATTCACCAGTCACAAAATTAATGTCGAAACGCTCACGATAGTCCATGCTACAGCTAGTACCTTTGAATGAGATTGGGAAGATGATAGTCTTTGACTCTGGCAAACCTGGGTCTTGCCAACGATCACCCACATAAAGATAAGTAGTTTGCTTGGTTCCCTCTATCTTCAATATGGCAGCAGCCTGAGTATCGTATGCTATGTCATTGCCCACCTTTGTCAAATTGGTCCAACCACTTTTCAAGTTGGTGGTATAAGACATCTTACAAGCATTAGGATCCCAGCCAGAACATGCAGAATTAAACATAAAGTAGTTGTCACCCACACGAACGATTGCCGGAGCCTCACGACCCTTTCCTGCAAAAAGTTGTGTATGCTCCACGACATCGTGATAGTCATCGCTCAAACGGAAGAGACCCAAGTCACGATTTTCATTCGTTGTAGATACAAAGTATGCTGTACCATCATTGTCCTGGAACACATTGCAGTCACGAGACTTCACCCCCAAAGGACGCCCTGTCCAAACTACCTTATAGTCACCATTCACCTTGTCACACTCGAAACAAGCTGCCTCGGATGCGCCATAGTTACCTGACTCATAATGACACCATACCACATATTTATCAGTTTTGGCATTATATAGCAACTTAGGTCGCTCTATCATTCTGCCATGTCCCAACTCTGGGGTAGTAACACCGTTCTCCACAATCTTCTTCTCAAATTTCCAGTGAACCAAATCTACAGAAGAATAAAGATTGATATCAGGGTTCCACCAGCCTGTGCGATCTTCACCACACATATACCATACATCACCCACACGAACAAAGCCAGGAGCATGAGCCTGAACAGAAGTCAAACCACCCTTGCCATTGTCTGTTTGCCAAAGTTTTCCATTTTGGATGGTTATCCACTCTGAAGGACGATTCTTCAAATAGGTCTTCTGCGCCACCTTAATTTCATCAATGATGGCCTGATATTCCTCTACAGTTTTGGCTTTCATTTGTTTAGGCTCGGTAGCCTTCAGGGCTTGCTCAAAGTCAGCCTTTCCCTTATAATTGGTATAAGCCATCTGACGTTTTGCCTCATCAATGGCATTGGTGATACGACTGAAGAGCGCAAATGCTTGGTCGATAGCTTCCAAGTCTGCCAATTTGCCCTGCATCCATTGACGCTGGTCGGTATCTGCCTGGAAGTATTCATTCATTTGATTGTAAATATTCTCCACTTCTGTTCTGCCATAGAACAAGGAACCTTTTGTCTTATCGTACATAACAGTAGCTGCATCACGCATAGTATTGTATATATCTTCGATAGCCAAGAAGTTATAATGAGCAGTCTGCAAAAGATTGACGGCAGCTTGCATAGCCTTATCATCCTGTGCTTTCTGGGCGGCATCAAAGGCAGCATCCATCTCTTCCTTATTGTACCATACTTGGTGGTTTTCCTTAGCTATATCAGCTTGACATACCTTGCTCATGCGAGACAAGATTTCTGCCATATCACCTGCTTGCAAATCCACCTTGGCCAAGGTAAAAGTGTCGAAATCCAAAAGTGCGCCATTCTCAACGTTTAAGTCAAGACCTAGCTCCAAAGTTCCATCATACACAAGGCCCTCTACGGAATATTCTTGGTTTACCGCTGTCGTAACGCTAGTCTTCTCGTCATTAAGGAACATATCCACCGTTCCACTAAAAGTAGGTACCATCAGCATGGTTGCCTTATATCGACCTACTGGCACATTGGTCAACTTCTGATAAGCCTTTCCAACCATCGGACCACTTTGCTGCCATAATTGCCAGTGATTTTGGTCAGCAGGAATCAAGCCATCTCCTTTCAATCCCGTACTAATCTTAGAACTAGCACCTGATGACGTCAGAACAAGCGTCCACCCTTGCGGAGCACTATTGGCAAATGTAGCATTATCAAAGTTTGGATTCACAAGCGCCCAAGATTCATCCGACATCTTATACAGATTAAAAGAATCGAAATCGATGGTCTGATTGCTTCCATTGGCATCTAATTGCAAACCAAGTTCAATGGCTCCATCTGTCACCTCAGCCTCTACTTCATAAACCTTAGGCAAACCTGACACAATGGCTGTTTTTTTGTTATTGAGATACAAGTTGACGGTTCCACTAAAAGAGGAAGAGACCGCTACGGTCAACTTATATGTACCCTTAGGCAAACCTGTTGCTTTTTGATAGGCCTTACCTTTGATGGCACCACTCCATTGGTATAATTGCCAATGGTTCTGGTTGGCAGGAATCAAGCCATCACCTTTTGCACATGTACTAATCTTATTTGTCTTCAATGAAGAATACACGTCTAATGTCCACCCCTTTGGCGCATTATTAACGAATGTACCATCGTCAAAACCTGCATTGACGATATACTGATCTGTCACATTGGTTTGTGCTAGGGCTGCTGAAGACATCATAGCCATCAGCACACTAGCAAACAAAAGTCTTTGTTTATCCATAAGCCTAGTTATTAGATTGTATTTTTTGTTTTGAACTATAAAAATCGCTGCAAAATTATAACTAATGCAACTTCTTCAGGGGCGATAATCGGTCAATTTGTGCTTTTTATCGGTCAATTAACAAAATACACCACAATTTGACGAAAAGAGATCACAAAATAGTATAAATTAAGCGATAAACCGAAACTTATCTCCATAAAAGCACACGATAAGGCAGAATTAATCCTCTAAAAATATTGTCATATCGTTTTCACGGGGCTAACTTTAAATGAGATAAGTTTCACTCAACAATTAAAATAAATGAATTTATTTTGATTTGTCTTCGATTTGCATTATCTTTGCAGCAAGTTACATTAAAAAGTAAGCAATGATGGAGCAGCAAGTAAAAGAAGTACCATACGGAGTGGCTGATTTTGCCAAGGTTATCGAGCAGAACCTTTACTATGTCGATAAGACGATGTTCTTGCCAGAAATAGAAAAGCAACCTCGCAACCTATTCTTCATCCGACCACGTCGTTTCGGAAAGAGCATATTCCTTAGTATGCTCTACTCTTACTATGACTGTAAGCAGAAGGACAAGTTCCAAAAATTGTTTGGTAAACTTTGGATTGGCAAGCACCCTACTCCTCTGCAAGGCAGCTACCAAATACTCTATCTTGACTTCTCACAAATCACAGGAAAGATAGATATTCTGGAGGAAAGATTCAATGCGTACCTCTGCATCACTCTCGATGGTTTCATCCGCACATATTCCAAATATTACACAGAGGAAGAGGTTTCCCTCATTCTGTCCAAGACAGAACATGCCGACAAGTTGCAGCTTCTCTTCCAAGCTGCCAAGACACACAACTATCCTCTCTATCTCATCATCGACGAGTACGACAACTTTACGAATGTCGTACTCAATGAGCATGGCGAGAAGGTATATCATGCCATCACCCATGCCGATGGTTTCTATCGTGACGTGTTCAAGAAGTTCAAAGGCAACTTCGAGCGTATCTTCATGATGGGTGTCAGCCCAGTGACATTAGATGACGTGACAAGCGGATACAATATCGGTTGGAATATCTCCATCAAGCCAGAGTTTGACGAGATGCTCGGTTTCTCTACCAAGGATGTCATCGACATGTTCACTTACTACAAGGAGAACGGACTGCTGCCAGCCGATTGTGACATCGAAGCGATTGTCAACGACATGAAGCCATGGTATGACAACTATTGCTTTGCAGAAGATGCCTTAGATAAGGATATCAGAATGTTCAATTGCGACATGGTGCTCTACTATCTTCGCAATTACATGGACAGTGGTCGTCCTCCAAGAATTATGATCGACCCCAATACCAAGACCGACTATGGCAAGATGAAGAAACTCTTGCAATTCGACAAACTCGATGGCGAGCGTCGTGGCATCATCCACAAGATCGCCGAGGAAGGACAGATTATCACCCAGCTCTATGAGTCTTTCTCTGCCTACCAGATTCCGAAAGCTGAGATTTTCCCAAGTTTGCTGTTCTATTATGGCATGCTCACCATCAAGGGTACTTTCGGAAGCCAGTTGATACTTGGCATACCCAACAACAACGTGCGGAAGCAATACTACAATTACTTGTTGGAGGAATTTCAAGACATCAACTATGTCAACCCTATCAACCTCACCACCCAGTTTACCTATATGGCATTTGAGGGCAAGTGGCAGGAGCCGTTACAGCACATCGCTGATGCCTACGCCAAGGTATCATCTGTGCGTGACAGTATCGAGTCGGAGCGCAACCTGCAAGGTTTCTTCATGGCATATCTGAACTTGAACGATTACTATATCACAGCCCCAGAATTGGAACTCAACCATGGTTATTGCGACTTCTTCCTCCTCCCCGACCTCACCCACTATCCTACCAAGCATAGCTACATCTTGGAGCTGAAGGTGCTTTCTAAGAAAGAGTTTGACGAGGAGGCAAAGGATGCTTACAAAGAAGATGGCACGCCTATGACAAAAGCCGAGAAGCAATGGGAGGATGCCGTAGAGCAAATCAACCGATATGCCGCGGCTCCACGGGTAGAAGCACTCCGCCAAGGCACAACACTTCATAAGCTCATCATGCAGTTTAAAGGTTGGGAATTGGCAAGGATGGAGGAAGTATAAGAAATAGAATGAAGTCAATTACTACCGCTAGAACATACATCAGAAAATATAAAAAAGGAATCTCTTGCTTATCAGAGATTCCTTTTTATATTTTTATCCTTCTACTCTTTTACTAACCTTCCCTGCAATAAAGGCGATAAACAAGCCGAAGCAGGCGGCGATGCTGATGGCAATGCGAAGATCTGTTGCCTCAGAGAGCCATCCGATGACAGGAGGACCTACCAAGAATCCGAAGAAACTGATGCTCGACACGATGGTGATGGCAATGCTCGCCTTCATCGTGCCGAGCTTGCCAGCGATGCTATAGCAGATAGGCACGGAAGAGGAGATGCCGAAACCTACGAGCAAGAAGCCCAAGGTGGCTGTGAAGAGGTAAGGCAAGGCTGCCGCCATCCACAAGCCGACGACAATCAAGGCTCCACAAGTCTTCAACACCTTGCTAGGACCATATTTCGTAACGAAACCATCGGCAAGGAATCGTCCGAGTGTCATCGCTCCCATACCTGCCACATATCCGGCACGGATGAAAGCCTCATCGGGTTTCACCACCGAAGAGAAATACACACTGCTCCAGTCATAGACCGTTCCCTCGCAAAACATGCCACCGAATCCCATCAGTCCGAGCAAGAACAGCGTTGGGTCGATGGTACGGAATGAGAACTTCGGCACTTCCTCTTCCTCCGCCTTTGCCGTCTGGTCATCTACGAGATAACGCAAGCCGATGGCTATCACGAGGAGGGACATCACCAAGATACTGCCGAAATGCACAGGGATAGGAAGCGAGGTACTGGCAAAGATGGAACCGACGATACCTCCCGCAAATCCTCCCAAGCTCCACAAGCCATGGAAGGAAGACATGATGTTCCTGCCATACATCTTTTCCAAGAAACATGCCTGCGTGTTGGTGGCGATATTCATCAGATTCGCCATCATTCCGAAAGCCACCAAACTGAGAATGAGATGAAAGACGGTATGGCTGAAACCGATGCTCAGCAATGCCAAGGCATAAAACACTTCCGATACCACGAGCATCTTCTTGCTACCAAACTTGCTCACCAAGATGCCAGAGAAAGTCATCATCAGAAGTTGTCCGATGGGGATGGCAAAGAGTACCGACCCCAACTGTCCGTTGCCCAAGTGCAACAGATGTTTTACATCCGGGATACGGCTTGCCCAACTGGCAAACACCACTCCCGGCACAAAATAATAGGCGGCTACCGCCACTCGCTTGCGCGCCAATTCGCTCAAATTCATTGTCATCCTTTTATAGAGATACTTAATACCTTATTCATAAATGCGGCTGCAAAGTTACGATTTTTTTAGGCAATATCAGCAAAAGAAGATTGAAAAGTGTATTTTTCGAAGAGAAGTTGCCTATGTTTTAGGAAGTTTTCAAGACAAGTTGCCTATGTTTTAGGAAAGTTTTACTATATTTTTGCCTATGTTTTAGGAAAATATTAGTATCTTTGCAGCGAATAATAAAGGAGAAAACTATATGATATATAGGCAATTAATAGAAAAACTCCAGAAATGAAAGCCACAATAATGAGAACATAAATAATAAACAAAACACGTTATGTCAAAAGCTACAATCAAACAACTTCTTCAATCCATGACGAAGAAGGACATCATTGAAATGGTACTAGATTTATACTCAGCCCGAAAGGAAGCCAAGGAGTATTTGGATTTTTACGCATGTCCTGACGAAAAAGGAAAACTTGAAGAATACAAGAGTATCATCAGAGAAGAATTCTATCCATCAAAGCGACGTGAGCCTAAGACTCGTTTTTCTGTATGCAGAAAGGCTGTCTCTGATTTCAAAAAGCTAAAGCCATCAGACGATGCCCTTGCAGAACTCTTGGTATCCTATATGGAATGGGCGACTAAGTTCACATACGATTACGGAGACATGTGGGAGCAATACTATGATTCCGTGGAAAGCAATTTTGAAAAGACTATCAAGCATGTCGTTACCAACGGTCTTTGGAAGAAGTATCAGCCACGACTGAAACAATGCGTAATATGGTCGGATGGAAACGGATATGGTTTCGCTGATGCCATGGGTGACATGTACGAGGAAGGGAGCAAGAAACCATCGAGGTAATGCCTGTATGGAAGTGGCTGATACAAGACTTTAGCAAGATTTTTTGATTTACGAGAAATAAAGAATGGGTAGTCTTACGCTACCCATCCATACCCTTGCACTGCCATATCCACGAAGTGATTGAACAGCAGATGAGTCTTGTCATTGAATGACACACGGTCGTAACTCATTGGCAAATCCTCATTGAGAGAAGTTTGTATCAAGGCAAACACCTGATGGCGAGGCTGTTCATCCTTATACCAATCCACCACCAGCACCTTCTCTTTCTCCGCCAATAACTTCTGATAGAGATTCTTGGCAGCCAATATCACCTTTTGCTCTTCCTCCTTGGTCAACTTACGGTCAGACCTCAAAAGGTCGAAGATTTCGAGTTCCTCTTCCTCCAATCCCATATCCGTGGTGCGACTCTGCTCCTTCTTCAAGTCAGCGATGAGCTGAAGCAACTTCTCGTAATAATCCTCATTCTCACTACCACCAGCATTATATCGGTCGATGATACTCTTATATCGCTGAGAGAATGTGATACGAGTGCAGTTCTTGTTAATCAACTGCTTCAAGGTTCGCTCGATGAAGGCACGTAGGTCATCTATCTCCAACGCCTTATAAGGAGTGCTGTTGATTTCCTTGCGCAATGCATCCACATCCAACTTACTGAGGTCGATGACCTTACCTTGATGGATGCCATACGTAGCCTGAGGCTGAATCTCCGATGAAGCCATACCATCGGAAGCATACGCCGACACACTCTGGTCGAGAGCCTCAGCCATTCTCAACTTCGCCTTTCGCAACTTCTCGTCATCTATCTGATTGCAAAACAGACCATTGAGATAAGCTATCGGTGCAAACTTCTCATTATACCAACCCCTCTCAAATATTTCTGGCTTGGCGGCATCATAGAGATTCATCAGCAGATTGCTCAATACCTTGAAGCGGTCTTTCCACTCATCCTTCTCCAAGATTCGATTATATGCCTTTCGGAACATCTCCAGTTGGTCGAGCGTTTCTCCTTCGGCGATGATGTCAGCCAGCTTGATGCCGAGTTGCAACAAGAAAGCCTCTGTCTCCATGACACATTGGTCGATGTTGGCTATCAACTGCTCGATGTCCTTGGCAGGATATTCTGCGTTATCATCCGTAGAGGCATAGTCAGACAGAGCCTGCTGCATGTACTTGAACACATTCACGTAATCCACGATGATGCCACACGTCTTGCCAGGATATACTCTGTTGGCACGAGCGATGGCTTGCATCAACGTATGCCCCTTCATCGGTTTGTCGAGATAGAGCGTGGAGAGCGATGGCACGTCAAAACCCGTGAGCCACATGGCACAGACGAAGACCAAGCTCAGAGGGTCATCCTTATCCTTGAAGCGGTCTTCGATGTCCTTGCCATCAGGCGTTATCGCTTCCATCTTCTTGCGATGCATTGTGATGTCGAGACCTTGGGAGGCAAACTTCTCCTCCTCGCCATCTTCCTTACTGATGACCACCGCCATCTCTACCTTGTTCATATAGCTGAGACGTTCACTCAAAGCGACACGCTCATCATGCGTCTTTGCCTCATTGCGCTCTTTGATGAGTTGTTTCTTCTCCTCAGCCCAGTATTTCTGTACCTTGTCATACATTCTCACGGCAGTGTATTTATCCACACTCACCACCATGCCCTTGCCCAAGAATCCTCGTCTTGGGAAATGATGGGCGATGTCCTTGGCTATGCGGTCCAATCTGCCATCTCGCTTGATGACCTCCAAGATGCGAGAGGAAGAGTTCTTTTTCTCGGTCGTTGAGATTCTCATCTTCCACGATTTGGTCGATGTCGGTATCTAGCCAGTCATTGGTCAAGCCCACCTCTGGCACTCTTCGGCTATAGAAGAGCGGCACGGTACTACCATCCTCGATGGCTTGGGCGAAGTTATATTCCGATACATAATCGCCAAACCATTGGTTGGTGAGTCGCTTGCTGCCCAAGAGTGGCGTTCCGGTAAAGGCGATGTAGTTGGCATTCGGCAAACCGGTGTGCATATTCTCGGCCAACTGCTTATACTGGGTGCGATGAGCCTCATCTACCAATACAAAGATGTCGCTGCGAGTAGAGAGCACGGGATATTTCTTGGTCTTGTCGTACTGAAACTTATGGATAAGCGTGAACACCAACGGCTTATTGCCAGAGAGGAACTCCCTCAACTGCACGGCATTCTTAGGTTGGCATTCTTCCTTATCGCCCACCACCTCCGTGCGCACAAAGGTCTTATGTATCTGCGTATCCAAGTCATCCCTATCCGTGATCACCAAGAAGGTAAAATTGCCATGCAACTTGCGCTTCACCTTTCTTACGAACATCACCATCGAATAGCTCTTGCCCGAACCTTGTGTATGCCAAAAGACACCAAGCTTACCCTTCAGCTCCTCCCTGCGCTTCACGGTTTCCATCAGATTGTTCACGCCGAGATACTGGTGGTTCTTGGCGATAATTTTGATGCGCTTGTTATCGAAGAACACGAAGTTTTCGATATAGTCCAAGAGTCGCTCCTTGCGGAAGAGACCATCTATCAAGGTCTGAATACTCAGTCCATGTTCGGCGATCTCCTCCCTGTTCAGTTTCTCTTTTTCGTTATTCACCCTGAGCCATTCGAAGAAGAACTCATAGCCTGCATTCCATGCACCGAGCTTGGTTTGCAAACCATTGCTCAACACGCAGATTTGGTTCATGGCAAAGATGTTCGGGATGTCCTTGCGATAAGATACGAGGTTCTTGTTGTAAGATTCCTCTATCTTGACGGTAGAGTTTTTCAGTTCGATAAACACCACGGGCAGTCCATTCACGAAGAGGAGCACATCGGGACGGCGATAGCGGAAGTGACCTTTGATCCACATCTGGTTGACACAATGAAACTCATTGCGCTCAGGATGATCAAAGTCGATGAGCTTCACGATGTCGAAGTCCTCACGATGCTGGTTGCGGGTCTTCACCTTGATGCCATTTCTTATCTGGTTATAAAACTTGTAGTTGGTATCCACCATATCGGTACCCGAATAGTCCTTGCGGAAGTCTTGGAGGATGTTCTTCAAGATTTCATCGTCTATCTGCGGATTCAGACGGCGCAAGGCAGAGAGGAACACTTCGGGCAGAATGCACTCCGACGGGTTGGCACGTCCAGTGGATGCCACCTCGTCTTGGTCTTCCAATTCCGGGCTACACTCTATTCGTTTCCATCCGTATTCCGGCTGCGAAAGTCGATTACAGATGGCTTGCTCTATATTGTCTTCACTGATAAATGACTTCATACGCTTATTCTTGGTTTCTATATGATTATTACGCTAGTTGTTATCTATACTTGCCTGTAACAAGAGGTGTAAACTTGCCGTCCAGCAGCTGAATGACGTGTGCACAACACGTGTTGGACATGTGCACATCAGCTGATGTGCGAGCGCACAACAGCTGTTGTGCGACTGACAAAGCTATATCTTTCAACGACATAACCTATATCTTCAAAGGACTTTTCCTATATGTTTCGAAGACCTATCCTATATGCTTCAATGTTTTTGTGCCAATAGTGCCATTGTGCCACGTGGCATTGTTTATTTTCCCTTTGGCACGATGGCACAGTGGCACAAGTGGCACAAACTCACCTATTCACTTACTCCAACAACTCTTCCTTCACTTCCAACTTGCCCGACATGAGGCGAGGGAGAAGGAGGTCTCGCTGGCGAGCTAGGAGGGAGTTTTGCTTAGCCAAACTAAAAATAACCTTCAACATTCTCTCAACTTGTAAATCAAAGAACTCTACTATCTTACTAGGTGGAACGACAATCTTGACTCTTTCAACATCAGATCGGCTTAGCCCTGGCTGCGCAGCATTTCTATTCAGATTCTGCATTAATGCAAAGAATTCTTTCTGATGAAGAGTAAAGTACAAATAGTTTCTGTACTTTACATTCATGGGAGACAAGAAAAAGACATGCTCATTAATTGAATACTCCGAATAGGGAAACGAATCTCTAAACATAGTTACCTTGCCAATATACGCACCATCTTTATACAACAAGATGTCATTACCTGAGCTTTTTCCTCTTTTCAGACTATCATAGAAATCTTTTGGAACCATCTTTACAGAAGAATAATCAAAAGAAGCAAGCTCCTTTATACATTCTGCACCTAACGAAGGACAACCATCTTTGATTGATCCATCAATTCCACCTTTAGGTCTTTTACCTGTCTCAAGTTCAATTCCCCACTCTCCCAACTTTTCTACTTTCCACCCTTTAGGCAAGCCATTCTCCATTTCCACATTCTCATGTCCAGGGAAGCGGAAGCGGACGAACCATTCTTTATATAGGTTCTCTGCCATTTTCTCCAAAAGACGAATACGCTTGGTATTGTTCTCTATGAGAGAATCGTATGTGGAGAGAATGGAGGCAATTCTATTTTGTTTTTCCAAAGAAGGACATTCTATAACCAATCCACTTATCATCGCCTTTGTCAATCCATTCCTTGTTGCACCTGCTGCAGCCAGAGCCAATAAATACTGTTTATTTACAATTAGCCAAAAGAGTAAATAATAAGGGTTCAAGATTTCTGCTTTTGGTCGAATGATTGCCACATGCTGATTAACTCTTGCAGGAAGTATACCAATTGGAGCCAAGCAGCAACGAGCCACAGAATCTCCTGTTATATTCAACAAGACATCCTTTTCTTCCACCTTAACATTATTCAATTTTGTAGCTTGCTTTTCATTAATTTCAGCCAATCCCTCATAAGCAAATCTTAAATCGACAACATTTTGACTTCTTATTAGCTTATAGCCACCACCTTGATAAGCCTCTTTTCCCCCTATAGGTGTTGCACCGCTGCCTATTTTAGAGCATACAGAACCAAGCCTAAGATATTTAGTTTCCATACTCTACTCCTCCCCAAACAAGTCCTTCATATTCTTCAATATCTCCTTCTGCAAATCCTCAGCCTCAGCACTGAGCTGAGAGAACTCACCATTCAGGGACAGCATTTCCTGACGGAACTCATTTTCAGTCATTCCGTCATCCTCAATCACGACACCTACATAGCGACCAGCATTGAGACTCCAATCATTGTCCTCAATGCCATCCTCCCCTGCTATCTTCGCTACTTTACACAAACCGATGACATCGCGATAGGTACCATCAGGCCATCTTTCGAGCAACCAATCCACCTCATCCTGTTTACCTGCTGCCTTGTATTCATCAATCAATGCCCAGAAAGCATCGCTATCACCCTCATAGAGGCGAGTGATGATACCGAGGTTTTTGATTTGCTCATCCGAGAACTTGCGGTGCGCTCTATCCACTTGCGTAAAGATATTGCGAGCATCTATGAAGAGAATCTCATCCTTGTGTGTGCGCTGTTTATTGAAGAACCAAAGAGTGGCTGGCAACGTAACCGTAGAGAACATATTGCTTGGCAAGGTAACCATCTGACTGATAATGCCACCCTGTATCATCTTCTTGCGGATTTCCAACTCCGAGCCACCTGCATCACTCGCCGAATTAGCCATAACGAGGGCTGCCTTGCCATTCTCGTTCAGAGCCGTGGCAAAGTAACCTATCCACAGATAGTTGGCATTAGGCACGGTTTCCTTCTTATCCGAAGCCTTCTTGGTAGATTTGGTCTTGTTGCGTGGCACACCATAGGTATTGAAGCGGGCATCATCTACCACCTTCTCAAACACCACTTCATCCACATTGAAAGGAGGATTTGCCATCACATAGTCGAAACTCCCAAAGGCATTGTAAGGGTCGCTATAGAAAGAATTAGCCTCGGTTATCTCACCTCGCACATTGTTGAGCAAGAGATTCATCTTGGCAAGTTTCACAGTATCAGGCTCTTTCTCCACACCATAACAGCGGAAGCTCATCAAGTCTTGGTTGCTGGCATTGTGGCGATGCATATAGCGAGCCGCTTGCACAAACATACCGCCCGAACCACAAGCTGGGTCCAAGAACTTCTTATCTCCCGTAACTGGGCGAAGCACCTCTACCATATACTGCACCACGGAGGCTGGCGTATAGAAGGCTCCTCCACCCTGACCTTCCGCCAAAGCAAAGTTGCCAAGGAAGTATTCGTATATCTGACCGAAGATGTCGATGCTGATGTCCTCAGGAATATCCTTGAACACTCTGACGATGCGGCTCAGCAACTCCGGTTCTTCCTCAGGCACCAACTGTCCATACACCTCCTTAGGCAAAACACCTTGCATACGAGGATTCTCCTGTTCGATAGCCTCCATGGCACGCTTTACCAACAAAGCCTTGTTGGCATCATCGGGTGCATCATTGATATAATCGAAGTAAGCGCATTCGGGAAGATAGAAGCCACACTTCTCCACGGCTACATCCTTGTATTCTCGCTCCATACGAGAACCTTTATACTTGTTGTACTCCGCATCTATCTCAGCCTTATGCTGCTTGAAGAGCACGTCTGCATAGCGGAGGAAGATGAGACCGAGGATAGGTTGACCATATTTGTTAGCCGCCAAGTGGGCACCAGCACGCAGCATATCAGCCGAGTGCCAAAGATTGTCTTTGAGATTCTTGAGTTCTAAATCTGTCATGGGTTTGCATTTTATTCCTATACGAAAACATGGCATACTCCATGGGGAGCATACTTAAGAGCAATGATGAGAACGACAAGGAAAGCCTTATCGCCCAGTGCTACTTGCTCGTCATAAGAAAGAGACAAAGGGAATAAAATGCCGATTCTTTGCCGCTATGAGAATGAGCGTAGAACTTGATTCGGGAACGAGCCACACATCATCGAAGGAGAAATCCTATCACATGAGAAAACCAAAAATACCTGAGAGCATGATACAAAAGAAGCGTGAGCTTCACTTATCATACTCTCAGGCATTTGGCGTGGCCCTCCCAACAGATAAGTTCAGCCCACGCTATAGCGCAGGCATTCACTTTTCTATTGTTGGGATACGTCTTTAAATCGCCAAATTTCGAGAGTATTCCGAATATAGTAAACGCTTTATATACCAAGACTTTAAAAGTCTAATTCATTGTTCTTTCTGTTTCTTGTTTTATATTTTAATTGTTAAACATTCCGTTTATCGGGTGGCAAAGGCGCAAGTCTCGCCTCCCATTCGAGGGCAAAGATACAAAGAATATTTGAGATAATCGTAATCTTTTACCAATTATTTTTGGAGGATTGGGATATTTATCGTAAATTTGCGGCAAAATATAAATCATAAGATATGGACAAGATTAGATATATCAATATGTGTATTACCCAATTCGGAAAGGCATTCGGAATGCCTTCCGACATGTCTTTCAACTACTTGAAAGAACATAAGGCACTTGATTTTATAGACGAATGTTATGCCGCAGAGCATCTTCTGTCATTGGATGATGCTATACATGATATGTTAATTATTAGCAGAAGGAATGGAGGAACCATCTAATGAGATTATTTCATGGTACAAACATCGACTTCAAAGAGATAGACTTCCAAAAATGTAAGCCCAATAAAGACTTCGGAAAAGGATTCTATCTTACAGATATCAAGCAACAAGCTCTTGATATGGCTGTCAGACGCACGAAATTTTCTAGCTGTGGTTCACCTATCGTACAGGAATATGAATTTGACGAAAGTCTGCTTAGCTCCAAAGAACTAAAAGTAAAAGTCTTTGAAGGTGTCAGCAATGAATGGGCACAATTCATCCTTAGCAACAGAAAAGCAAGGGGCAAAAGGGTACATAACTACGATATTGTTGTTGGCCCCGTAGCAGATGATAGCGTAGTTTACCAAATCAACATATTTATGCTACACTTTATCACCATAGAAGAACTCGTCAAAAGATTGGAATATAAAAAACTGAATAGCCAATACTTCTTTGGGACAGAAAAGGCTATTTCTAAACTTAAAAGGATATGGCATTAGAGAAAAAACAAATTAATTTCATTATCGACTGTGATGTAGAAGAAATTGTATCTCTTTTACAAGAGGATTATGGCATGAAGATTCTTGATGCCTTTAATACAGTATATAATTCAAATATTTACAAGAAACTCATTGATACTGAAACCGGACTATATATTCAAAGTCCTTTATATATCTATGAATATCTAAAAGAAGAAATCAATGAGTCTAAACAGAAAGAGAAAATTGCTATATGATCAACGACAGAAGACAACTGGCTGATGTTTATCAGCAAACCATCGATATCGTGCTGGAGGGAAGCTATACCTCGGAAAATGGGGAGGAAGTGGAACTCCTGGACAATGAACCGATGCTCAAGGGCAGCCGATTCTACACCAGAGCCTTGGATGCCACCAGCATTCCTACCATCGAAGGCGAGACGAAGATTATCGTGGAAAATGACGACAGCATACATTGCGGACATCAGTTACAAAAGGAAGACTACAACCCAGTGGTACTCAACCTTGCCAGCCGTCGCAACCCAGGCGGTGGCGTGCTGAATGGTAGCCGAGCACAGGAGGAGAGTCTCTTCCGTAGCACCAACCTCTTCCTCTCCATGTATCGCTACGCCTCCTACGCAGCAGAGTATGGATTGGAGAAAAGCAGATACCAGTATCCCCTCGCCGTTCCCTTCGGTGGAGTGTATGTTCCGAAGGCTACCGTGTTCCGAGCTGGAGCCAAGCAAGACTTCGCCCTACTCGACACTCCTTATTACATGTCGTTCGTTGCCGTGCCTGCCATCAATCACCCAGAGCTAGATGCCGACGGAAACATCACGGAGCATGATGCAGCCATCACGAAGAACAAGATGCGCACGATGCTAAGAATCGGATTGCTGCATGGTCACGACAGCATTGTGCTAGGTGCTTTCGGTTGTGGAGCCTTCCACAATCCGCCTCACCACATTGCCCAACTCTTCCATGAAGTGATCGATGAGGCTGAGTTCAAGAACAAGTACAAGCTCATCGCCTTCGCCGTCCTCGAAGACCACAACTCACCAAGAGGCGGAAATCTCCAGCCTTTTATCGAGGAGTTCAACCCTTACCAGCAATAATCAAGGTGGCGCTTCTCGCACTCCTCTCTCAACGCCGCCAAGAAGTAGCTGCGCTCTGAGACCCAACCACGCACCTTGCGCTCATGGGCAACAGTCGCCTGCAACTCCTCATCATCATACTCGGCAAAACGAGCGGCATAATGAGCGATTCTTACCTGAGCATAATTGTTATGCTCGTTACCTACACGCTGTGCATTGACAGCATCATTCACACTCTTTGAATTGTTTGAATTTGTATTCATAAAGATAATTATTTTAAGTTGTTAAACACTTACGCATCCTTTTACCACCGTGGTTATCTCTATGCGAAACTCGGTTGGTGTGCCACAACTGGGCAACTCTTGATGTTTTATCGAGTGCAAAGGTAGCAACTTTTTCTTAATCCACCAAACATTTCTCCATAAAAAGTTTAAAATAACGAAACAATGATATGATTCCACTAAGAAACATTTGGTGATACGAAAGAATAAATGTAACTTTGGCAAGGGCAGCCGTCCTTCAGGTTTCGACTCCGACAAAGATGGAATCCCTGACGAATGGGAGAAAGCCAATGGTCTGAACCCTAACGATGCCAGCGATGCCATTACCTACTCGCTAGATGCCAAGGACTATTACACCAACATCGAGGTGTATGCCAACTCTCTGGTGGAGAACATCATGAAGGAAGAGAACAAGGATGCCATCGAATCAATCGACGAGTATTATCCGAGCGTAAAGACTACCGGCATCGAAGAGACCTTGGCTGACGGCAATAGCAGCCACTCCGCCATCGCCCGTGTGGAGTATTTCTCGCTGAACGGCACCAAGCTAGCGACTTCCACCAAAGGAGTCTATATCAGAAAGACGACCTTAGCCAACGGGAAGATCATCACTGACAAGGTCATCAAGTAAAGCAAGAGTGCAAGACGAGCAGAAATCAATCTGCTGCCTTGCACTCTTTTTATTTCGTTTCCAACTTCACTGTCTTCTTCGCCTTGCCATTCGTCACCGTCAGTTCCACCTTGGAAGCATCGGTCTGCGAACGCAAGATGACCAAGGCAGAACCCATGAAGAGACTACGCTCGGCTGTCTTCGAGAGTTGCTTGCCAGAAGTAGCCAACTCGCCCGAAGCCATATCACCGTTGTCAACAGCCACGATGTCGGCACCTCCCTTCACAGAGAACTGCAACTTGGCGAAGGCATTCTGGTCTTTCGGATTCACCACTCTCCTGCCCTTCTTATCGACGGCATAGACACGAACGTGCATCAAGTCTTGTCCATCGGCATGCCATGTCTCAGCATCAGGAACGAGTTTGAGAGCGACTGCCTCACCCGTGGTCTCTATCTGATGGCGAGCCACCACCTTGCCATTCTTCTTAGCCACAGCCACCAAGGTGCCAGGTGCATATTCGATGCCATCCCACTTGATGCGAGCACGCTGCTTAGGGTCTTCGGAATTCTTCTTCACGCCGAGACTCTTGCCATTCAAGAACAGCTCCACCTCGTCACCATTGGTATAAGTATAGAGCGATACCTTCTCGCTCTGCTCACGGTTCCAGTTCTCCGACAGCTTGCCTACACCGACATTGATACCATTCCACTGCACATTGCCGCCACCCTTCTCGATGACACCGATATGCACGGTAGGCTCCTCCGAGAACATGCTCTTCACGAAGTAAGCATCAGGCTTTGGCTGCAAGGAGATGTCGAACACACCTTGGTTCCAGCCCTTCACAGGCCATCCCATGCTCTCGCCGAGATAGTCGATGGCACCCCAATAAGCCAAACCGATCACCTTGTCCCTATCCATCTCATAGAAGTTAGGTCCCATCGCAGCCGTACTTGCCTCACTCTGATAGAAGGTCTTCTCTGGATAACGCTGCATATCGCCAGGGAAGTACATATAGCGATAGTTGTAGGAGTTGACCTCCGTAGCCACCGCCAAGTCGGCAGGAATGTCGTTGGTCTCTAGATTGCGATAGCGAGGGTGCATCGCCACGGTCGTGAGACGAGTATCATCATAACGATGAAGCAGTTCCTTCTGAAGTTTGTATGCCGTCACGCCCCAGTCGTTGAAAGGCAGGTTGGCATACTGCTGCAACTCATTGCCCAAGCTCCAGAGCACGACAGAAGGATGGTTACGGTCACGAGTCACCCACTCTGGGATGTTCTTCTGCCAAAGGCTTTCCCACTCCACCTTTCCACCGGCATACTGGGTGAGCCACTTGTCATAAAGTTCATCGACCACCAAGATACCAAGACGGTCGCAGAGCTTGAGGAAGTCCTCGCTATAAGGGTTATGAGAAGTACGCACATGGTTCATGCCGAACTCCTTCATCAACTTCAATCGCTTCTCGATGGCACGCGGATAAGCCGCAGCACCGAGTGCTCCCAAGGTATGATGGTTGGCATAGCCCTTCAGCAATACCTTCTTGCCATTGACGAGCAAGCCCTGGCTTGGCGTATATTCGATGGTGCGCACACCAAACCGCTCCTTGATTTGGTCAGCCACATTGCCTTGATGATCATAGAGCGTCACCTCTGCCGTATATAAATAAGGTGTATCGCACGACCAAAGATGAGCATTCGGAAGCGAGATGCTAGGCAACTCATATTCACGGTCACGCCACTGGGCATTGAAGTCGAGGTCAGTCTTCTGCTGAGCCACCACCTTGCCATCCGCATCAAGGATGCGAACCTCCACAGGAATCACGGAATGATTACCATCCTTCCCGATAGCAGCCGATGCCGCCTTGTCGATTTTCAGTTGATTGACAATCTCCGCACGGATATTCACCTGTTGGTTGTTGACGGTACGGATGAAGAGAGGATGACGAGGGAAGTACAACTTGGAGTCGGTGATGATGAGGTTGACATCACGATAGAGACCGGCACCCGTGTACCAACGAGAGTTGTTGGGGTTGCGAGTATCTGCCTTCACCGCAATCTCGTTCACCTGTCCATACTTCAAGAGTTTGGAAATATCGGCATCCATTCCGAGGTAGCCATAGTCGGTGCCCCCGATGCGCTGTCCATTGAGATAGACATCTCCCACCAGCATAATGCCTTGGAAGTCGAGCACGATGCGCTTGCCCTTCCATTCCTCCTTCGGAGTCAGTTCATAGCGATACCAGCCGATGCCCATCTCCTTGAATCCACGAGGACTCAAACGGCTGCGCACATTGCTGCCCGCATCACTGTTGTCGGGTCGCTCGCTGGCATCAGGAGCCACCCAGTCTTGTGAGATTTGGAAGTCGTGAGGCAGATTGACCGCCTCACCCTGAGCCTGCATCGCAGACTTCAACTGAGATACCTCCGAGATGTCACCACGATGGAACATCCATCCCTTGTCGATACAAATGGTATCACGCTCTGTTGCCGACAGAGACATCGAAGTCGCTGCCAACAAGAGCGTTGCAAATAATTTATAATTTATCATTTATAATTTATCATTTATATTTAGTTTCCGTCTGGCTTCGTCACATCCTGCTGAACAGAATTGTACCAAACAAACTTGTTATAGTCATCAGGCTGCGCTGGATTGAAGTCCTTCCAGTCGGAGCGCAAGTATTTCACGATAGGCAAGTTAAGTTGCTTCATCCCCATCACCACCATCTTGGCGATTTCGTAGGCGCCGTATGGATTGAAGTGGGTATTGTCGGCGAGCGGCTTGTCTTGTCCTGGGAAGGTGTTGGCAGGATAATGCACCAAAGCCTTCTTGCTGTTCTCATATCCCAAGGTCTCGAAGAAAGTGCGGGTCATGTCATGCAACTCGATGACTGGCACTCCCTCTCGCTTAGCCACGGCACGCATGGCATCAGGATAATCGCCATGTGTCTCCAGTATCTTGCTATGGGTAGCATCATCGAAGCGACGGCGCTGGGTAGGAGTCACAAAGATGATGTTGCCTCCCTTCGCACGTACCTTATCTATAAAGACTTTGAGGTTATAAGAGAAGTTGTACCAAGCACCAGCTCCCGCCATCTTCTCCTTTTGGTCGTTATGACCGAACTCGCAGATGACATAGTCGCCCTTCTTCATCATCGTCAGAATCTTGTCCAAGCGATAGGAACCCAAGAAAGAGCCAGCCGTCAAACCGCTCTCTGCGTTGTTGGAGATGGAGACCTCAGGACCAAACCAGCGAGGTATCATCTGTCCCCAACTAGCCCAAGGCTCGTAGGGTTGATCGACTACGGTGGAGTTTCCACAGAGGAAGATGGTAGTAGCGGTCGTGTCACGCTCTATCTTCACCTCCTTCACGGCAGGAGCAGCCCCCGTAAACTCCAGGTTGATGGCGTTGTCCCAGGTATTATAGTTTTTCTCACGATCCTTTACTTTCACTCTCTTGCCTTTTTCGATTTCAGGCGTACGCTTGTTGACCACGAACTCGACGGTCTTAAACTGTCCTTTCTTCGTAGCCACCTCGTCCACCATCAGTCGGCGGTTCTCAGCACGTACCACGGTCTTGCCCGCTTTCTTCTTAGAGCCTAATACAATGGTCACCTTATAGTTGCCATCCGGCACCTCGATGTTACGAGTGAAAGGCGCATTCGACTTCACGTTCTGAGCCTTGCTCAAATCCAACTGGATGGTTTGAGCCGATATAGGCAGCGACATCAGTAGCCAACTTGCCATCAAAAGATACTTGTGTTTCATCTTTATCAACTTTTACTTCAAATACTTAGCCAAAGGACTCTTCATCTTCTTCAAGCCCTTAGCCACGCTCTTGGCATTGAGTTGCGCACCCTTGAGTGAAGTGTGAGTATGGTCGTGGTTATAGTAAGCCTTGGCTTTCTTCTGACCTATCTTGTCGAGCGCATCACCAGAGATGTTGTGAAGGTCGAGGAAGGCAACGCCAGTCTCTGCCACCACCTCACGATACCACTTGCCGTAGGTGTCATTTCTGCGCTCTATCTTGCCCTTAGGCCACTCGTTGCGAGGAGTGAGGGAAACGAGGATAGGAGTGGCACCCTTCTCACGAACATCCTGGATGAACTTCTTCAGATACCATCCGAAAGAATATACCACCTCATACTGCTTGTTCTCCTCCATCTGATAGACGTGGCAGGTGTCCTTGGCACAAGGAATGGAGCCACGCATCTTCTTGTCGGTCAGAGAACAGATGTCGTTATGACCAAACTCGATGAGCACATAGTCGCCCGGCTGAAGACTGTTATACACCTTCTCCCATCTGCCCTCGTTGAGGTAAGAACGAGAACTGCGACCTGCCTTGGCAGCATTCACACAAGTTATCTTCTTCTGGTCGAAGACGGTATAAGCCTGAGAGCCCCAGCCCCACATACCATCCTTGTCTTTGTCGGCATTCTTCACCGTGCTGTCACCAGTCAAGAAGACAACAGGCTTGCCATGCTCACGCTTGAAGTTCTCCACAGGCAAAGCCACATTGATCATCATCGCCTTAAGTGGAGCGAGATTAGGGTCTTTGCTCTCAGCGATACCCTCAGCAGCCGAACGAGCATTCATCATCGCACCGAAGCGAGAGGTATGGATATGGTCGGTGAAGAAGTGATACTTCTCCTTCCAGTGACCATAGCTATCGAGCTTGGCTGCGGAAATCTCATTTAGGTCAACGAATGGCACGCCCTCTTGCTCAGCCACCTGCTTTGCCCACAAGCCGAAAGTCTTGTTAACTCTCACGATCTTATCGTTCTCATCGTAAGCATCACGAGGGGTCAACGACATCAAGATAGGATGTGCGCCGAGTGCCTTACAATCGTTGATATACTTACGCATGTACTCACCGTAGGTATAGACGGTCTCCTTCACTCCCGTCTCCTTGATAGTGACGTTGAGGGAATCCTTGCCAATGCCAGGGATGCTGGCACGGGCACGACCGCTATCGTAAGGACCATTGTCGTTATGACCGATAGAGATGATGACCCAGTCGCCCTTCTTGATGCCCTTGCGCACATCAGGCCAAAGACGATTATAGAAGGTACGGCTGCTCATGCCACCGAGGGCTTGGTTCTCTACGGTTATCTTGTTCTCATCGAAGAACTCATGCTCATAGTATCCCCAACCCCACTGACCATTGTTGCCGTTGCCGAGGGTACCATTGCGCATGGTAGAGTTGCCTATCAAGAAAAGCACAGGGTTGTTGCCCTTGCGGCTCGTTCCTGGGGTGATACGTGCAGTCATCGCCTTGTTGAGACTATCCACAGTGTTGTCTATCACATGGTTGACATCCTCCATAGGACCAGCCACTTGTTTTGTCTTATCGTTAGACTGTGCGAAAGTTGTTGTCGCAGCAGCCATCAAAGCTATTCCAAATAATATTCGTTTCATTGTTTCATTCATTTACACCTTATTATTATATATAAGAGGGAAACATTCTTCATTTTTCACAGAAGATTCTTCACTCTCCACTTACTTTCTCCGCCTTGTCTGGGAGATAATATCCGAGATGCGGAGGCTGATTGTAGCCCACATTCTGCCAAGCCACCCCCATGCGATAGATATGGTCGTGCATCAAGGTAGGTACACGATAATCTGTCGGGATATTGGTGGTGAAGATGTTCAGATGGGAGGCATCGCTCTCATCCCAGTAGATGACCTCCTCACGCCAATCGCCGAAGAGGTCGGCTTGCAGATTAGGCGTTGCCTTCGTCCAGTTGCAACTCACGGAGTGTCCCATCTCAAAAAGTTGCTTGCCATTGCTCAAAGGCAGCGCCACCGCCTCCTTTCCATTCCATTTCTGGATGTAGGGAGGGAAATGAGGGGCACGACCGTTTGCCAAGAGTTCGTCTTGCAAGTCACCATCCCAATAGATACGGAAGTTCATCGCTGGCATCGGAGAAACAGCACGGAAGGTCGTCTTCTCATTGCTATTCCAATCGCCCTGTTGAGGCGCTTGCTTCTTTTTCTTTTCGCCAGAGCGTTTCTTCCAAGCGTCTTTGGCTTCTACGATGACGTTGCCCTTGCAGTCTCTTACCTCTGGTTTGTCCGAACTCCACATCTCATAACCACGATGGTTGGCATCGATGTCGGCGGCAAGTCCTCTGCCCGTATCATCCCTATCGAGCGTACGATAGAGGATTTCGCCCGTCTTGGCATCACGCAAGTCTGATCCGTATGGATATTCCTCATGTACCATGAAGTATTCCAAGCCCGGTCGGTCGGGGTCGAGGTCGCCTAGATGTTGCGCGTCGCCATGTCCCAAGCCAGTGGAATAGAGCAAGGTTCCATCATTGTTGATGGCAGCCGAGCCGTAGGTGATTTCGTCACATCCATCACCATCCACATCGCCAACTGCCAAGCTATGCGCTCCCTGGGCATAAGCCGTGCCAGAAGTCGTAGAGGCATGAAGCCACTTGGTCTTCAACTGTTTTCCATCGAAATCGACTGCCCAGAGATATGAGCGAGTATAGTAGCCACGGCACATTACGGCACTCGGCAAATGGTCTTTGCCATCGAGGAAAGCCACGCCTGCCAGGTATCGCTCACCACGGTTGCCATAGTTGCCCTTGTCACCCCAAACAGAGGAATAAGCCGGGAATCCATCTTTCAAGGATTCGCCTTCAGCCACTTGCCTGCCCACTCCGAAAGCACGGTTGGGATTGTACCATATCGTATGCATCGCCTGTCCCGTCTTGCCATTGAAGACCGTGAGCAGTTCTGGTCCAGTCAGGACTCGTCCTGCCCCATTGCGGTAGTCAGCCTTATTGTCCAGACAACGAATATCCTCATCGGTGGCAACCTCGTTCACAAACTTCTCCTTGCCATCCTTGCTTCCTGCCGATGTCTTGCAAATCATCTCTGCCTTGCCATCGCCATCGAAGTCATAGACGAGGAACTGGGTATAGTGGGCACCGGCACGGATGTTCTTCCCCAAGTTGATGCGCCAGAGTTTCTTGCCACTGAGTTTGTAACAATCGAAGATGACATCACCCGAATAACCGTTGTGCGAGTTGTCGTGCGAATTGGAAGGATCCCATTTCAGGATGATTTCATACTCACCATCTCCATCCACATCTCCCACGCTACAATCATTCGGGGTATAGGTATAGGAGCGTCCGTCGGGAGTCGTTCCTCCCTTTGGGCGGTCAATAGGCAGCGACTTGTAGAGGTCTGTCCAAGGTTTCATTTTCTGCGACACCTCACGAGGGGCGACTCCATCCGCCTTGGGCATCTGCTGATAGGCTATGATGCGGTAAGTATGGGAAGAAGAGCCATCCTTATCGGTATAGTTGGTAGCCTTGATATGGGAAGCGATGACCTTGCCGTCTCGTTCCACATCAAAGCAAACGTCCTTGCTATCGGTGCCCAGCATACGCCAACTCACGAAGATGCCTTGACCTTGCGCAGGCAAAGCCACAACACCTCGATCCAAATGCTCCATATAAGAAGATGAGGCATTTTGAGCTGCGATATGATGTGCCGACACACCTGACATTCCCAGCATCAGCAATGCCACATACAGTAGTTTTCTCCTCATAATTATATTAACCAGAATTTGTTTTAGTTATTGCTTGCAAAAGTAAGCGAAAACAAGGAGTAATCACTGCAACATTTGGTAAAAGAACATCAGAATTTGAGAACTGCCACCGCTTGAAAGCCACCCATGAGGAAAGAACACTACAGAATACTACTTCTTTTATAGATTCTTCACTTTAAATATTTGCTTTTCAACGATTTTTTTGTAACTTTGCCGACAAATAAAAGCTTGGCATCCAAGACAGGACAAAAAGCCACAACAAATCAAGACTGCAAGAATATGACAATAACAGAAAGACCCAAGCGAATCTATCGCAAACGCATACCTTACGGCATGCAAAACTTTGAGGATATCATCAAGGAAGATTATTACTATGTTGACAAGACTCCTTTTATTGAAAAAATAGAGGAGGCCAATAGGTACTTCTTCTTCATCCGTCCTCGACGTTTTGGCAAGACTCTCACCCTCTCGATGCTTGAGAATTACTACGACATCAACAAGAAGGACAAGTTTGAAGAATTGTTTGGTAATCTCTACATCGGCAAGAATCCAACCCCAGAACATAATACCTATCTTACCATCCGCCTCAACTTTGCTGAAGTGGCAGCAGGATTGGACGATTACAAGGACGGTTTGAACAACCATTGCAGAATCATGTTCAACTTTTTCTGCGACATCTATAAACATCTGCTCCCTGCAGATACCAAAGAGGGGTTACAACAAGAACCTGACGCTGTTTCCAAATTGCGATATTTGTGTCAGAAATGTCAGGAGGTAGGTCAAAAGATTTATCTCTTTATCGACGAATACGATAATTTCACCAATATGATTCTCGCCCATGAGGAGCATCTGATGAGATACCGCAACCAGACTCATGGAGAAGGATACATGCGCCAGTTTTTCAACACCATCAAGGGAGCAGCAGGTGGCATTTTGGGAAGAGTATTCGTCACAGGAGTCAGTCCTGTCACGATGGACGACTTGACCAGTGGTTTCAACATTGGCACTAATTACTCTTTGGCTCCCGAATTCAATGAGATGACGGGCTTTACAGAAGAAGAGGTAAGAGAGATGTTTGACTATTACACAAGCGTCTTGCCATTCAATCATACTACAGATGAACTGATCAAGACCATCAAACCATGGTATGACAACTATTGCTTTGCTACTAAACGATATGGTAAGACTACGATGTATAATTCCGTCATGGTACTCAATTTTCTGGACAACTATATCCGCAACGAATATGACATCCCAGATTCCATGGTGGAGACCAACATCCGCATCGACTATGACAAGATACGTATGCTCATTCGCCATGACAAGAGTTTCTCAAATGATGCCAGCATCATCCAGGAATTGGTGACCAAAGGATTCGTAACAGGCACTCTCAATGAGAACTTCCCTGCCGAGCAAATCAATGACCCAGACAACTTCCTGAGTTTGTTGTTCTATTTCGGCATGATTACGATAGACGGAACCTATGATGGAGAAACAAAGTTCATCATTCCTAATGAGGTTGTAAGAGACCAAATGTACACCTATCTTTTGAACACGTATAAGGAAAATGACTTGACATACAATGCTTACGGAAAGGGAAAACTTGAAAGTCAAATGGCATACCATGGCAATTTTAAGCCTTATTTCGAATACATTGCAGACTGCTTGAAAAAGTACTCATCCCAACGAGACAAGCAGAAGGGAGAAGCATTCGTCCACGGCTTCACACTGGCGCTCACCAGTCAATGCAAGTTCTATCGTCCAATCTCTGAGCTAGACAACGACGGAGGCTATGCTGATATTTTTCTCTCACCACTGTGTGACATCTACAAAGATATGGTCGATTCCTACATTGTAGAACTGAAATACTGCAAGTCCAACACGAATGAAGAACAAGCTAAGCAACTCTTCAAAGAGGCATCTGAACAAATCACTCGCTATGCCGATAGTGATATGGTAAGAGAATTGGTAAAAACCACCAAACTTCACAAGTTGGTTGTCATATACCGAGGTACGGAGATGATTGCTTGCGAAGAGATATAAGAATAGGCTTTGTCCTTTTCTAAGCCAATGCTAACCGAAAACAAAAAGGCATATCCCAAAGATTACGGATATGCCTTTTTATTTTACCTTCTTAATATTTTAAAAAGGAAGTTCGTTTCATTTACTTCAAGACAACCTTCTTGCCACCCTTAGGTGTGCGGATAATGTAAGTACCTGCAGAAAGTCCGCAAGCCTTCAAGTCCTTCATCAAGGTAGCTTGTGAAGTCTGTAAACTTGTCATCTTGAAACCAGCAAGCGTATAAACATCAGCCTTGAAGACACCGCCATCGAAGCCAATCTCATTAATGCCTGTCGCTTTGTCAACGTAGATGAGACCTTCCGTCAAGAACTTGGAAGTATCCCACTGCATTCCGTCAGGAAGAGGCTGGAGGTTGAAGGTAGGATTACCGCTAATGGTACCGGTACATTCGAGTACTTTCACATACTCTCCTACGACAGGAGTCCAGGTTGTCTTGTAGGTCACATTGACAGTACCATCGATGACAGCATTGCCGCCCACCTTGAAGAACGCCCAGTTCTGAGTAATAGTTCCTGTACGAGGATTTACATACTCTGGATCTGTCTTTGTCTTATTGACGTAGATGTTACCACCTTCCTCAACATTCAGATTTCGTGCGAGTGTGATAATACCAGTGTTATTGGTTTGCGAAGTTGCTGCACCAGCACGCAGATTACCGCCAGCAAGAACATTCACTCCATAAACATAACCAAGTCCACGAAGCTCACCAGCATCTTGCACATAAGTGATAGTAGGTGAAGTCATAGAAGTAGTAGCTGCTGCATTGTTCAATTTCACAGCACCATCAACAATTTTCAAAGATTTGGCATTGGCAAGTACACTCTCAGAAGAGATAGTCCAAATACCTGTACCATTCTTTACCACATGGCTACCATTGATAGAACCAGAGAAAGTAAAGCTGGTATTCTTACCACCGATAGTCAAGGTATTAACAGCAGAACCATAGTTACCGCCATTGCTGATATAACCAGATCCTGTCAAAGCACCAATCGCAAAACTCTTTCCATTGGTATAGAATGGAGTATCTTGCGTAAAGCGAGCATCCACATTCAAGGTTGCCTTTGGAATACCATAGGTGTTGTTGAAGTCGAAGACTGGCTCATAAGCATTCTTATTACCACGCTTTGCATTGATAGTTCCTTCAAATGCACTCCAGTTACCCTTGAAAGGACAACGTACCCATGTGGCATAGATATCAATGGTACCAGCACCAGTCAACTTACCAGTATAGTTACAACGTCCATCTGGATACCAGATACCAGACTTACCCTTAGGTACCTCAATATCGACATTGTCTGTATTTTCACTATAGATACTATTGCTAGCCTGCAAAACTACCTTGTTACCATTCAAGACAACCTTCTTTCCAGAGAAGTGAGCATCCTGGAAGTCATATACCGTACCTTGGTTGATATAAAGTGCGTCAAAGTCTGCCGTACAATTCAACTGCAATGTACCAGCACCTGTCTTGTAGAGATTGCGATTACTGCCAGCGTTAGATTTCTTGATACCACCATTGAGGATGAGTGTACCCGTGGTGTTCAGATAACCTCCGTTCTCGCCCAAGATGATAGGATGAGAAGCGGTCATACTAGCAGTTGTCTTCAATGTACCCTTGTTGAGCAAGTTGATGCCATTACCTGCACCACCCAATGCACCGTATTGCAAACCATCATTGTTTGCCAAGGTTGAAGGTACCAAGGTACCACCATTGATGTAAGTTCCAGCAGAGTACTTGTTGGTATTGGTGATATTCACCGTACCCTTGCCCAGTACAGAAAGTGAGATGTCACCTTCTATTACACCATTACCAGAAAGGTTATAGGTCTTGCTGTTATTCTTGAAGACAACACTACCTGGGGTTACTTCCTCATCAAGTTGTACGCTGGTGGTAGAAGCATTGTCATCGAAGATCACGTCATCACCTGTCACGAAGTGCTTGTCAGAAGAAGAGAAGTTCTCCGTGTTCATCAAGTCCCAAATAGAACCATTGACACCCGTCCAAGTACTGCTCTCACTATCACGGGATGCACTGACGGTCAAGGCTATCTTACCATCTGCATAAGACAAACTAAACTTCTTGCCAGCCAAGCCCTCCACTGTGACATCGGAGAGATTGCCAGTCAACTCGCCTACCTCAGCCAATGTATAAGTGCCAGGTTCTGGTACAGATGCAAACTCAAAGACTGGCGCACTATACTGAGGACCATTCTCCCAAGTTTTCTTCTCAATACTCATCTTGGTAGCTACGACCTTGTCGATATTGCCATCCTTCACGTCGAATACGACACGAGCACCGAAGCCCAGTTCCAAAGAAGAAGTGGTCAATGTACCAACATGCTCCTTGCCACCAGGACGAATCACCGAACCGTAATCAGCCTTGATGCCTGCCTTGAAGTTACCTCCGTCTGAATTCAACTCAGCAAAGCGGTTGAGCCAAACAGGACTGCTCTCCATTATGCCATCAAACTGGAGTGTACCAGCCCAAACATCGGTCTTACCGGTATAAGTCTCAGTGACATTAGGAAGCACTAAAGTACCATCACCTTGCTTCACCAAACGAGTAGAACCTGTGAAAGCACCACCAGTCAGTGTATGGGTATAATAGGTATATTTGATTTCAGTATCCTTGGTCTTGCACTCGCTTTCAGCAGTACCTTGTACCCAAGAAGGCGCATTATCAGTGAAGATAGCAGGAGAGGCACCATTGGCGACACTGACCGTCACATCACTATTGGCATCGAGCATAGCATGCTTACCATTCAAGCTGCTACCGATAGAGGTAGATACCTCCTCACGACCAGTAGTTGTCAATGGTGGAGGAGCTATGGTGATACCTTCCAACTCACCCAAGAAGTAAGAAGCATGCGGTGGCTGGTTGTAGCCACAAGGTTGCCAAACCATACCATTGCGATACTGATGATCGTACCACAAAGAGTAGTTACGCCACTTGGTTGGCTCGGTGGTGGTATAGATGCGGATGTTGTTATCGGCAGTACGCTCGATAATTTCCTCGCGCCAGTCACCAAAGATATCACCCTGATAGCAAGGTGTTGCCTTGGTACTGTTGTTTGAATAAGCACCTTCCATCTTCGCAATTCTTCCAACACCCGGTTTGGTTACCTCCGTATCATTGAAGCACTCCTCCAGAAGGTCGCCATCCCAATAGATACGGAAGTTCATGCTGAGGCCATTGGTATTGGTACTCACATGATCATTTGTGATCGTAGAGATAGGAGTATCGTGTGCACTATGACCAACAGCTCCAGGGAAATCATTATAGAAATTACCTGCCAGGCAACGACCATCATCGTTGGTATCAGTCTTTCGATAATATATCTTGCTGGTTGTTGCATCACGATAGTTGTTGGATGGATTATCCTCATTACAAGCGAACATCTCCTGACCATGGATATAAGGATTGAAATCTCCTATATGCTGAGAATCACCATGACCGAGACCTGTGGTAGAGAGTCCCTTACCGTTATCATCAATCACCATAGACCCCCATACAATCTCATCACGTCCATCCCAATCCACATCGGCAACGATATAGTTGTGGTAACCCTGACCATACCAAGGAGATCCCGGCTGGTTGTTGGTCCACTTCCAGCGGACATTCAAGTCGTGAGTCTTTGGGTCTACATCGTAAGCGATGAACTTGTGGCGGGTATAGATACCACGACCCAGGAAGATGCTAGGATGCTTGCCATCCAGATAAGGAGCACCAAAGAAGTACTTGCTGCTGCGATGACCATAGCCATCACCCCATGCTGCCTCCAAATCAGTTTCTCCATCTTCCAGACGCTTCAATGGGAACTCGATGCACTGGTATGGCTTACCAGTAGCACCCTCGCAATACCAGAGGAATTCCTTTCCATAATGAGTAAACCACTCTACAGAACCAGAGCTCTTCGGCTCACGATAGTTAGTCCATGCAGTACCATTCTTGCCATCAGCACCGATGGTATAAGAAGTGCCATCAGCCATGTGTACGGTAGAGCCTTCTTCAAGTCGCATTACGACTTCTGCCTTGCCATCCATATCCCAATCATAGCCTACGATGTTCTGCTCATTATTTTGGAAGTCACCCATATTAGGCCCACAGTTTACCCACCAAAGCACGGTACCATCCTGCTTCAGGCAAGCCAGCATGGAATACTCCTTGGTTGCCACGCCATTGATGGTTGGTCCATTCTTTGGATAGAGCTGTTCACCTTCCTCCTTATTGTTGAACTTCATCAGGATTTCCACCTCGCCATCGCCATCCACATCAGCGCAGCAGGCATCGTTAGGCTCATAAGTAGCCTTAAGCGATGCATCGTGCTTAATCTTGATTTCCTTATAATTGCTCTTGAATACAGTAGCAGCCTTAGAAGCCTGCTGCTCTACTCCATTCACGACAGCCTTGACAGTATATTTACTACTAGCAGAGCCTGAGGCATCGGTGTAGTTGGACACATTGAGCGGTTCGGAGTTGACCTTCGTACCACCACGATAGAGATTGTATTTGACATCGTAATACTCATCCGCCTGAATACGCCAAGAGCAGTACACACCTTTAGTGGTTTGCACTGCTACTAGTCCACGGTCAAGCTTGTCGGTGAAGCGCTGGGCATAGGTTCCCGCACTAGCCAACATGAATAAAGCCGCTGTCACAAAAAACTTCTTCATAAATATTTGTATTTAGAAGGAAAAGGCACACCCGAGACGAGTATGCCTTCCCTTATGTTTAAATCTATTGAAAGATTACTTCAACTGAGTACCAGATACAGAGTAGATCTTGTCACCCTTTACAATGACAACACCATTCTTGGTAACTACCTTCTTAACTGCAGGAGCACTTGTCTCGTTTGCATTAACAGTAGAGATACCAGTTGTACCAGGAACGAAGCCCTTATATGTCATTACCTTTACATCGCAGAGAGCGTGGTCATAACGGAAGAGACTGTAGTCCTCACCTGCTACACAAACTGTATAAACATTGCAATCACCCTTGTCAGGACGATCATAACCACCACGTGTGTGAACTACGTAGAAGTTTGGCTTGTTAGCATCGTCTGATGTGTATTTTGGATCAAGAGTCAAAGTTGCATAGTTGATAGCTGTGTTGTAATAAACGATACCCTCCAATGGGAAGATATTCCATGCAGAAGCATCATACTTAGAGTTAGCTATGAAAGCTTCTGTTGGTGCCAAAGGAGCAAAAGCTGTTGTTGGATCGTCTGGAACCAAAGCATTCCACTTAGCATCATCAGTACCGATACATGTCATATCATAGAAACCATGACCCTTCTTGGTAGATACATAGTTAGAAGCATCTGCATCTGTACAAGCTGTAGCATTACCATTCGCATCATAACCATACATCTGGGTTGAATAAGCGCGGTCCCAATGTGACTTATTAGCATTATCAACAATCTCAGATACAGTAAAGCCTGTCTTAGCTGTAGAACACTCATCCTTTGTCAAAGCATAGTTAGTAGATGTTGCCTCAACATACTCTGTATTGTTTTCTACAGTAACAACATCTGATTGAGCATACCATGGATTATCTTCGTGTGTTTGATCCCAAGAATAGATTTCCAAAGAGCCCTTTTGGTTGACATTAACTTTTTCACCACTCAGCGCGTTACCTTCACTAATTTTGTTGCCAGAAGCACCCTTAATAGTGTAGTGTATAGTAACCGTAGGATTCAATAATGTCTCCGAGTTATCTGCAGTAAGGGTATATTCCTTAGCATAACCCTCACTTACATTAGAGATAGTAGCCTTAGGTGTAGGCATAGCAACATCTTCACAAACGACAGGAACTACAACATCATCAGATTTTGCACCATTTGAATCCAAAGTAGTCCACATTTTCAAGTTACCTGATACGGTACAATAGATAATTTTGTTACCCAAGAACTCACCATCACCTTGTTCAAATGTACTATTGTCATCAGCATCCTCATAAGAACGTTCATATTCCTCACCATTATTGTATGTATCCCCTGTCACAACGTCTTGTGCATCACCAAGCTGAATCCAGTGCAAAGTTTCACCCTGTTTGAAATTAACATAGTAATCACGTTCTGTCTTCATAACAGAAATCAACTCAGAAGTTGGTTCATTGGCGAAAGGACCCTCAGCCTCATAAGAAAGACCGATATTTGAGAGTTGATGTGTAGAAGTACCATTCATACCGAACACGAAAATACCAGCACGATTCTCTTCACAAGTATAGTTGTGAACACCTGTCTTCAGAACTGTACCTTCTTCATCTGCGATAGAGTAAGTTGCAGTCTTAGCTGCAGTATTGATAACTACAGCAAACTTGTAAGTTTTCTGGCTTGAAAGGGTAAGAGTCTCCTCTGTAGTCTGATTCCAGTCGTTCTTTGCTGTTGGCTCCTCGTTAATCCAAATAGTGTAATCACCATTAGCGGCAGCAGGCTTCTCGCCTACTCTCCAACGGAAGAAATAGTCATCACCGTCATTAACCTTGTACCAGTGATAGTTATGAGTACTAACACGATTATCTGTTGGTGTACAAATTCCAACAGGAAGAAGAACAAACTCCATATCTGCACGAGCAGCCATATTAGACATTTTCAAATCCATCGTGAACTTGTAAGAGCTATTAGGAAGAGTAGCAGGATCTACACCAGCCCATGCAGCCTCATTCCAGAAATAGTTGAGCATACGTCCACCATTCTTCTTGTTGTAAACCTCAAGATACTCCTTACCCGGTGTTTGCTCGAAGTTACCAGCATCCTGTACGACCCAACCAGAAGCAAACTTGTCGGTTGGAACCTTGAAGAAGTACTTGTCATCTGCTTTTGCCATACCACAGATGAACAGCATCAGCATTGCAATAAAAGTAAACTTTTTCATCTTGTTTTTGTGTTAAGTTATTATTATAGTTGTTTATTATTTTGTTTCCCATTGCAAACCACCAAGCCTTGACAAGCAAGAGTTCCGATTTGCAATGAGAGATTCAAAATCAATTCCAGCCAGGATTCTGCTGAATAGCATTACCCGACTTCATAATCTCGGTCTGAGAGAATGGGAATAAGTTCCACTTGCTCTGCCATTGACCGTCACCACGAGTAACAGCCACCTTATTATATGTATAGGTACCATCCTCGTTCTTGGTGATTTCCATACGATGGATGTTCATGAACTTATCGCCATCTTCCATCCAACGGCGTACATCATAGAAGCGATGACCTTCGAAAGCCAACTCTACACGACGCTCATTCTTGTACTCTGCCCAGAACTTGGCATTGTCCATACCTGTTGCAAAGGCAGGCATACCAGAACGAGTGCGAGTCTTGCTAGCCATTTTGGCAGCAGTCTGTGTGCCAGGAACCGTAACCGTTGTCTTATTGCCTTCTGCATCAGTGTATTCTACCGCACCACTGGCATCGGCAGCATTGTCATTGCCACAAGCCTTGAAGTACTGATAGAGAGCTTCAGCATAGTTCAAGTACATACCACCCATACGGAATGTCAACCATCCGTGAGGTGAAGTTGTGGCAGCATAGCCTGAACGAGCACGAAGAATCTGGTCGGCATTACAGAATTTCTTCAAGTAATAACCAGTAGTTGTAGCGTATGACTTACCAGCGGCATTACCCGTACGAGAGTGATAACCACCTTCATAGGTCTCAATTGTAGGATGCTCACTGTTGTAAGTAGCCAAGTCGTTAGGCCAAGCATCGCCATTGAGCACAACCGTTGTCTTCAGACGAGGGTCACGGTTATCGTATGGATGAGTAGGATCATAGAGAGGACTCTCAGAAATGCTCTTGCCATCTGTACACTCGAAGGCATCCACCAAGTCTTGGGTTGGGCAGTTGCCACCCTGACCAGAAGAATAGCCTACAGGGAAGTTGTATCCCTCGAAAGAGCTAGAAGATGCGGTACGACGAGCGAAGAGAATCTCCTTGGTACTCTCGGTGTTAGAATAGAACTCCTTGTCCCAAAGCAAGTTCATGGAAGAAGCCAAGCCTAAGCCTTTAGCTTCAGCTGCGTCAATGAGTTCCTTGTTGGCAATCACTGCGGCAGCCCAAAGATTCTTCTTCTCCTCCTCGGTTTTACCCTGGGTGAAGAGAGGTGAAGCATGATAGAGGGCAGCCTGTGCCTTCAAGGCGAGTACGGCATATTTATTGGCACGTCCGGTCTCAGCCTTAGCCAAAATCTTATCAGACTTGCCTGCGTAGTCCTCGATAATCTTATCCTTGATGTCATCACACTCACTGTTGATGAAGTTGAAGATCTCATCAGCACTGCTGCAAGGCAGAGCTGTTTCCTCAGAACCCGTGGTGTTGTGCTCCTTGAAAGGTACTCCACCAAACTGGCGAACCAAGGTGAAATAGAAATAAGCACGTGCCCAACGAGCCTCATACTGATAGTTCTGATAGAGGTACATCTGCTTCTCGTAATCCAAGTTGAGCTTGAACTGGTCAAAGGTCAACCCTGTCCAGTTGTCAATCACCTCGTTACAATAAGTGATACCCTCGTATGCCTTCGACCAGATGGAAGAATGGTTGTTGGTAGGACTCCAGTTACCATTGTAGAAGTCCTCCACCGCATTGCCATCATGGCTATACTCCGACTCATCGGTAGCAGAGGAAAGCATGGCACCGCTGAGGTTACCCCAATCGGTATCAATATCCGTATAAATGGTGGTCATCAATCCACCTACATAAGCGAATGAACGCTGAATATAGTCCTTGTCGTATGCCGTATATTCATTGTAGTCCATATTGCAGGAAGACAACATCATGGCAGCCAACGCAAAGCTAAATAAATTTTTATTTAATTTCATAGTTGTAGTCCTTTCGTTTAGAATGTTACAGCTGCTCCTACCTGAAGACTCTTGGTCAATGGCTGGGTAGCACCATAAGATGCGGCATCAGCCTTGTCAAGATGGTCGGCTGTGAAGAGGTCTGTACCACGTACATATAATTTCACGCCATCAATGAAACCTACCTTGTTGAGCAATGACTGAGGCAAGTAATAATACATCTCCACATAACGAAGCTTGAGATAGCTGCGGTCAAACATGTTGAGCGTGCTGTTCACGTCGTTGTTGGCATTGCTAGTGGTAGAAAGACGTGGGAAGAGAGGATTCTCTGTGTTGCCACGCTCTGCTGACCAAGAGTTCTCATAGAGATACTGAGACAAGGTGTTGCTAGCCACCGCGGAACGATACAAGCCATTGGTGGTCTTGAAACCTGTCCACTTGCCTACTCCCTGGAACATAGCATCGATACCCCAACCCTTGTACTCAGCTCCCAAATGGAAGTTGTAATACAAGTCAGGAGCGGTAGTGCTATGACCAATCGCCTTGCGATCGTTGGTATCAATCATACCGTCACCTGTCACATCTTGGTATTTCACATCACCAGGATATACGGTTGTAAAGCTCTGAATAGGATAACCCAACTGCTTCATTTCGGCAGATGAGATGATGCCATCACCATTCAAGTCATCACTCTTCTGGAAGAAGCCGGTGGCAACATATCCAAATGCCTGACCATAACGGAGACCTGTAGAAGAGGTATTGGCATAGAGCTGTGGAGCCTCAGCCTGTTTCTTGACAATGGTCTTGTTCCAAGTCATGGAAGCACCCAAGTTGATGGTCCAATTCTTGCCCAACTTCTTGCTGTAATCAGCAGAGAGTTCGATACCCTTGGAGTCGATGACACCTACATTCTCGTATGGAGCACCCAAACCGAAGACGCTAGAATAGCTACCTGCGGTAGAATACCAAATGTCGTAACGATGCTGGTAATAGAAGTCGGCAGAAATGTTCAGACCACCGAAGAGAGTGGCATCGAGACCCATATTGAACTTGCTGGTGCGCTCATGTCCCAAATGGATAGTGCGAGCGGTTGACAAATAAGTGTTACCCCACTGTGTACCTGTGAAGGTAGCATCGAATGGATAAGATACACCATTCATCAAGTAGAACTGATCGTAATATGTCCAGGTATTGTTAGGAAGCACATCGAGTGCTTTGTTACCGTAAGACATACGCAACTTCATGAAGTCAATCCACTTCACATCCTTCATGAACGACTCGTTGGAAACATTCCATGCGGCAGAGAAGTTAGGTGAGAAGAACCACTTGCTGCCTGGAGCCATACGGCTAGAACCTGACTCTACGAAAGCCATATCAAAGATGTACTTGTTCTCATAACCATAGTGAGCGAACAAGGAAACATTGTGGCGATAGACGGTGGTATTCGTACCAGTCTGGTCGTTGTACTCATAGTCATACTTCAACTGACCATATACATTGTGCTTCTCGGCAAATGTTCTGTTGTAGTTGAGGGATGCATTCCAGATGCAACGGCGAATCCAACTATTATTGTTGGAGTCTGTACCCATCTTAGAATCTGTACCTTCTACGGTAGCCATCTCTGCACTGCCATTCTCTACAACATCACCATTGGTTGGCACACTATAGTAACTATAACGATATGTCTTGGAGTGATTACCATAGACATTTGACCATGTATCGTAGCCCAGCTGAGCCTGCGCACTCAAGCCCTCAGTGATGGCAGAAAGATCCTGATCCAACTGCAAATCGGCATAGAGCGCACGCTGGTGATTCTTATAATAAGCAGCACCTTGGCTCTGAGCCACTGGGTTATTAGTCGTATAAATGGAGTTACCACCCCAGATACCATCAGTCACCTTGACTGGGAAGGCATTGGCTGGCACCTTGTAAATCATAGACCAGAGGTCGGCTTGCGAACCTGGCTGTGACTGTTCGGTCAACAAACCATAGATATGGGTGTGCAACTTGGTCTTGAGACCCAAGTCGATATCCATGTTGGAACGCAAGGTACCACGGGAATATTTATTCTGAGTAGAATAGCCATCATTCTGGAAATTCTTGATGAATCCCTTGTTGGTGAGGAGCTGGATATTGGTATAGTAACGGAAGTTGCTCGTACCACCCTTGAACTCCAAGTTGAAGCGGTCATTGTTGGATACATTGCGGAAGGTCTCGTCTGTCCAGTTGACATTAGGATAATAAAGAGGGTTGGTTCCGTTCTTGTAAGCATTGATGACAGCGTCACTATAGACAGCCGCACCATTCTGGTTACGATAAGCCTCATTAACTGCAGAAGCATAAGTAGCTGCATCAGCCATCTCTGGCTTGTCATTCAAGTAAGAGAACACGTGGTCGTAAGAGAAAGTAAACGACTTGGTGTTGTACTTACCATGCTTGGTGGTTATCAAGACTACGCCGTTGGCACCCTTGTAACCATAAAGAGCGGTAGCAGCGGCATCCTTCAATACCTGAACACTCTCCACATCCTCAGCTACGACATTCTCGATGGCACGCTCCACTCCATCCACGATGAAGAGAGGTGTGCTACCACTGGAAGACTGAATACCACGGATATAGAAAGTAGGATTCTGCGCATTGTAGATACCTGCACCATCCAAGCCCACAAGCCCAGAGCCTTGACCTAAGATGTTGTTACCAATGTTGCGTGCACCACGCTTATTGACATCCTTATTGGTGATGACACTGACAGCAGCGGTAGATTGCTCACGAGTGAACAAGCGATTGGCACCGATATCCACCAACTGGTCCTTATATGCCACCGAATCTATGAGGTCATGCTGAGCCACTGCTGGCAGGGTGGTACCTGCTAGCAATGTCAACATAAATATATTCTTTGTTTTCATATACGAAATCTATTATCTAAATTATTCCCAACCTGGGTTTTGTACTAAGCCATAATTCTTATTGATCTCCACCTGTGGCAGTGGGTCGAAGAGCCATTTCTTCACCTCATTGCTCTTTGGGTCTTTCTCCCAGAGGTAACGGCTATTACCTGTAATCGTCTTCACGAGACTCAAGAAGAAGAGTGGCTGAGTAGAAGAGGCGTCATCCTCACGGTCGGCACCGACCCATGCACGGTTACGAGTTTCGAAGACCTTACCTTTCTGCATCATACGATACTGCATCAAGCCATGCAACTGCTTGGTCATCCAGTCGGTACGCTTGTAACGAATCATGTCAAACCAACGTGCATCTGTCAATCCCAACTCACGAACACGCTCGTCAAGAAGTTCTTCCATAAACTCTGTAGAAGTCTCACCATTGGCAAGAGTGACAGTTGTCGTAGCAGCGTCCGCAGCCGTTGTGGCAGTATAGCCCTTAGCCTCACGCCAAGCTTTAGTAATCCAGTTTCTTGCCATAGAAGGAAGACCTACACGAGAACGAACGATATCTACCATACTCACTGCCTTTGCCACATCAGGATTTGAACGCATCACAAGAGCCTCTGCATACTGCAAATAGAAATCAGCCAATGACAAAGAAACCCACTGGGTAGGATAACGATAAGAGTCCGCATTAGGGTCGTTAGGATAAACACCGGCACCGAGGTAATACTTGTTGTAACCATAACCAGAACCAAACATCGTATTCTGCTGTGTCAAGACGCCCGTACCACCATCATTACCATTGTACCAAAGTTCCCAAGGATAACCTGTCATAGAAGCAGTAGTCCAGTCGAGGTTCATATTCTGACCATTCACAATACACTCCTCATACAAACGAGGGTCACGAGTCAATGTCGTAGTGATTTGTCTTGAACCAGAAGGAACATTACCACTGACAAACATTGTATGCAATGACTTTGTATTACGTGTAATGGCACCTGTACGAGAATTGGTCAAGAAGTTGCTAACAGTAATCGTTGCATTACCTTTGGCATCGTAAACCATTGTCGTATCTGGTTGCTCTGCTTGACTTTTGAAAGTTCTTTTGGCTGCATTTGTCCAATTGAAAGGCTCACCATCATTCCAAGTAAACTTCTCCACATACTCCTGTGTAGGGCAATAAGCATTACGTGCCACAGTCTTGGTGTACCACTGGTGCCAGCAATAACGACCTGCACCAATAATATCATTACCCTGCACACGAACTGTATGCAATACTTCCTTAGAGGCATTCAAGAAATAACCTCTACGATAAGCCAAACGATAATATGCAACCTTCTTTGCAGCAGTATTGGCTGATGAAGGAGGAGTGATGGTCTCCAAAGCATACTCACCCTTTTCACTCAACTCATTATAGAAGTCGTCACAAGCCTTGGCAAAAGCATCCCAACGCTCCTGATACTTGGAAGCATCGGTGTACATGATATAGGGTTTCACCTCTTCTGATGCGCCTTCGTAATAAGGCTTGCCATCCTTAGGATTCAACAATGGAGAGGCAGCAAACTGAAGTATCTTACACTTTAAAGCCATAGCTCCTGCCTTGGTCCAACGACCATCCATCGTGGCACGGTTTTGAACCTGCCAAGGGAACGCTGGGTCAATGATAGCAGAATCAAGCTGATTTACCATCCAGTCAACACACTCCTCCACCGTATTGCGTGGAAACTTGCCAGTAGTCTCTGCGGTCTCCAAAGGATGATCCATGATAGGAATACCACCATAATGCATGAAGGTATTGAAGAAAGCATCAACCATCAAGCAACGGCTCTCAGCCTTCAAGCGATCTTTCTCCTCTTGCTCCATCTCAGGAGTACGAGCGATGTTAGCCAACAAGATCAAACCCGAGCGAATCGTTTTCCATTGAAACTCCTTGTCGTAAGAATACAATGGACCATCCAAAGCATCATCACGAGAAACGTTGGCTGTCAAGGAACCCGTATAGTACTTGCTATAAACAGCAGAACCATTCCAGAACTGATGCCAGCAGTCGGTCAAGCCATCGAGCTTACCTGCGTATGGGTTACCAGCATGTGGCATATTGGTACCACCATTATAATAAGGTAATCCATAATACTGCTTAGAATACATACCTACCACAAACTGGCGAGTATAATCTGCACTTTGAAATACAGAGTCAATAGTGGCAGTAGAGCTGGTCGCCTTGTCGAGCGAAGCATCGCCCACTGCGATGGTGTCGGTACAAGCCGTAAGTGAAGCTCCTGCCACCAACATCGCCAATGCACTATGTAATAATATATTGTGTTTCATTATTTGTTTTTGTCTTGATTGATAATTTACCTTATGTTAGAAGCCCACATTCAAGCTGATAGTATAGGTACGCTGAAGAGGGTAAGAAGGTGCATTAGAGGCTCTTGTCTCAGGATCACCCCACTTGTATGGAGTCAAGGTGAACAAGTTATAGCCTGACAATATCACCTCACAACGAGTCATACCAATCTTCTTGAAAGCAGGATTGATGAAGTCGTAAGAGATAGACACCGTCTTCAGACGAAGATACTTGGCATCCTTCTCCCAAAGGTTGGAAGCGGCATAGTTCTGCTCTGCATTCTTCCAGGTAGCACGTGGATAGAGTGCATCCTGTGACTCATACACACCTGGAGTCCAAGTGTTGTTGACGTGATAAGAGAGCAAACCACCCTGCGTGGTATTGGAAGAGCAGTAGAATGGCTGCATGAATACATCGGAGATGTAACGAGAAACATTCCAAGCACCGGTGAACTGAGCATTGAAGGTCAAACGCTTGTAGTTGAATCCAAATGTCAAACCTGCCATGTACTCTGGGTCATCGGTATAACCTAAGTCACGGGTCATATCATTCTCATCAATTTTGCCATCCTTGTCGAGATCGACATAGACACAATCTCCAGGTTGCAAGTCGGTCTGGCGCTGAACAGGGAATGGAGTACCAAAGGTCTTCTCATACTCGACCTCGGTCTGCTTGCCCTCGTAGAACTTCCAGAACTGATACATAGAGCGTGAACCGATACGATGGCCACGAGCAAACATGTACTCGTTCTTCTGTGGCTTCTCCTTCATCTCGACAATCTCATTCTGGTTATAAGAAAGGTTCAACTTACCCCAAAGGCGGAAGTTCTTGCCAATCTTGTCATTATAACCGAGAGACAACTCCCATCCCCAAGACTTCGTCTCACCAGCATTGGTATAAGGCATGGTGAAACCAATAGAAGAAGGAACGGTCTGGTCACGCACCATAATATTAGTACGGTGCTCACGATAGTAATCGAAAGTCGTTTTGATACGGTCGTTCAAGAAGTACATATCAAAACCATAATCCTGCTTGAATGCCTTCTCCCAGCCTAACTCTGGATTGTTCTTGACTGCCTCGTAGGCACCTGCAAGTGCAGAGGTACCCTGAACGGTTCCTGATGCTGCATCACCAAAGAGATAGCCATAAGAGTCATTCCAATCAGAATAGTTATTGGTCAAACCGTATGAACCTGTATAATAAGGGTCGGCAAGATACATGAAGCGAAGTGCATCTATTGTCTTATCATTACCAACGAGACCCCATGAACCACGAATCTTGAAGAAAGATACCACCTTGGAAATAGGCTTCCAGAACTTCTCCTCACTAAGGATCCAACCAAGGGAACCAGCAGGGAAGGTACCGAAGCGTCTGCCTGGCGCAAAGTTCTCAGAGCCATTATAACCAATGTTGAACTCTGCCATATACTTGTTGGCATAGTCGTAAGTAACACGACCTACCAAACCTACGTATGAACGAGGGATATTGGCATATTCACCACCAGAATAGTAGAACTGCTTAGACTGGTTGTACAACATCAAGGCATTGACCGTGTGCTTACCAAATACACGAGAGTAATTGAAGCTACCCTCCAAGTACCAGTCACGAGCCTTACCCTGAGAAGCTGAGTAAGAAGGATCTGTATCATTACCATTCTGACGATATACGATATAAGGTGTGCCATCAGGATTGAGAATGACTTGACCATCCTCGTCATATTGGATGAGAGGGTTGTAGGTAGCAATCTGGCATTTACCCTGCTTATTGACAGTGAAGGCTGAGTTGTAAGAACCTTTCACCTTGAAGCTCAAGCCCTTGGTAATAAAGTCCAACTTCTGGTCGAGCACAAGGTCCATCTGAAGCTTATTGATGTTGGTCTGCATGAAACCACCACCATAATAACCCATACCATTGCCGCCCAAGAATGGGAGGTTCAAGCCATCTTTGTAATCCGTAGTACAATTTACCATCTTGCCATCAATGATACCAGGGCTAGAGAATGGAGTGGCATAATAAATCTGCTTGATCAAACCTGCTGCACCACCTCCGGTGTATGGTTTGTCAGCATTACTCACATTACCAGCCACATTGAATGACAATGTAGTTGACTTGGTGGCTTTCAAGTCCAAGTTGGAACGATAGTTGAAACGCTTGTACTGATAACCATAGTCATAGTTGGAACCAAACTCCTTGAAGAGTCCATCCTGTGAATAATAACCAGCAGAGATAAAGTATCTGACACGGTCGGTACCGCCAGAGATGTTCAAGTTATGCTGTTGCTGAAGGGTGACATCCTTCATAATATAATCTGCCCAACGAGTACTAGGGAAACGAATTGGGTCAGATCCATCCTTAAATTTTTGAATGATTTCCTGTGAGAAACTTGGAGCGAAAGGAATAGCTTCTTTGTAAGCCTCCACAGAAGGGTACTTACCATTTGCTACAGCAGCCAATGCCGTCTGGTTGTAATCGTTCAACGACATCTGGTTGTAGAAGTTCGCATATTCATAAGAGTTAGCCTGCTCCACCATCTTGGTAGGAGAAAGAGCAGTCCAAGAAGTAGATACATTGATCTTTGCCTTACCCTGTGAACCACGCTTGGTAGTAATCAAGACGACACCATTGGCACCACGAACACCAAACACAGCAGTAGCGGATGCATCCTTCAATACGGTAACGCTCTCGATTTCATTTGGGTCGATATCAGCCATGGTACGCTCTACACCATCTACCTGGATGAGTGGGCTTGAGTCGCCGAAAGTAGCCTTACCACGAACGAAGATTTCTGCGGCATCGCTACCTGGCTCACCAGAATACTGTACGGTGGTCACACCTGAGAGCTGACCTCCCAAGATATTGTTGACAGAACCAACAGAAGTACGAACGAGGTCCTCGCTCTTCACACTAGAGATGGCACCCGTCATAGTTACTTTCTTCTGTACACCATAAGCCACCACCTCGACGGTGTTCAAGGAAACAGCTCCTGAAGACTTCAGCTGAACCTTCATGCCATCCTTGGCAGCAACAACCATATTATCGCATCCGATATAGGTTATCTTGAGTTTTGCACCTGGCTTGACGTGGATGCTGAAGTTACCGTCCATATCAGTGACAGTACCTTGAGCAGCACCTGCACCAACGACTAACACGGTAGCACCAATCACAGGCTCGCCAGTCTCATCGACTACCGTACCCTTGACTGCCTTCGTTTGCTGAACATTGAGTACATCAGCATAGATTTGCCCCCCCATACAAGGAGACATCACCAAAGCTGAGCATACCAATGCAAATGGCAATACAGACTTCTTAATCATTTTGATTTGTTTGCTCATATTTTATTTTTAGGTTTATTCGTTCAACTCGGTTTCCTATGAAAACATAACGCTAGATTATATTAATTAGGTAAACTATAGGTTTTGTGAATATAACATTCTTTCAAACATTTCGGTTGCAAAAGTAGGTATTTAGGGTATTTTTACACTTTAATTTTTGGCTTTTCACCTTTTTTTTTTGATATTATGTCTAGAACGCTACGTTTCAAAGGGGATTCAACAATAGAAAATCGTCCATTTATTTATATTTTCGTACAGTATGCGAAAATAAAAAAGTCCCGAGGTTTTTCAAAAATCCTCCCGAGGTTTTTCAAAAATCCTCCCGAGGTTTTTCCAAAAGCCCCCCAATGGATTTTCGAACACCTCCCAATGCATTTCCAAGCATCTCCCGACATTTTAGGCTTTTTCACACTAAACATGATGGAGTACCACATTTTTTTATTAACTTTGCCGACAACATCAGAAATACTACAAATAACATTCATGAACATTTTATAGATAAGCAATGCAAACAAGTAAATACCTCCTAGCTACAGACAGGGATGCCCAATGGGGTCTCACCGTCAGCACTGTGGGGAAAGAAAATATCGAGCCAGGTGAAGACTACCCTACCAAGGGACATGCCGATGGATATTACTTCGACATCAAGAAAGGTAGGACGCTGGATGAATACCAACTGCTCTACCAGTCGGAAGGCGAAGGTGTCTTCCAATCTGAGCATTGTCCGGAGACGACCATCAAGGCTGGCGACATCTTCATGCTCTTTCCTGGCGAATGGCATACCTACCATCCCAACCGTGAGAAAGGATGGAAAAGCTTTTGGATTGGCTTCAAGGGCAAGAACATTGACGACAGGGTAAAACATGGTTTTCTCTCTGTCGAGAAACCTATCTACCACGTGGGATTCAGTAATGAGATCATCAACCTATACGAAGAGGCATATCGCACCGCCATCGAGGAGGCTGCCTTCTCGCAACAGAGCCTGGCTGGTATCGTCAACCACCTCATCGGACTCATGTACTCCCTGGAAAGAAACATCGAACTGAACAAGGACACCAAGCATGTCGATATCATCAACAAGGCTAGACTTCGCATCCGTGAATCGCTGGAAGAGAATCTGACCATACAAGAACTAGCAGTGGAACTCGGCATGAGCTACTCCTCTTTCAGAAAGCTATTCAAGGAGCACACGGGATTTGCCCCTGCCCTCTATCAGCAGAACCTAAAACTGCAAAGAGCCAAGGAGCTTCTCTCCACCACAGAAGAAAGCATCAAGGAAATAGCCTATCGCCTCAACTTCGAGTCGCCCGACTATTTCTCCTCCAAGTTCAAGAGTCAGACAGGTATGAAACCATCCGATTTCAGAACCATGACACGATAACATCCACCCATACAGCCGCGGGACTGTATGGGTGTTTTTGTACTCCCCACTCCCTACTTTCTTCCATTTCCACTCAAAAACAATTGACAAATATTAATGCACGAAAATCAAAATCTCTTGTCGCCTATCAGTATTTCGCCCTAATTTTGCAAGCGAAAAATGTAACAACTTAAAACCTACATTATTATAATGGAACAAAAAAAATATTTCTTCGCAGTTGACTTGGGAGCTACGAGTGGACGAACCATCATCGGCAGTCTGTCGGATGGAAAGTTTGACCTGGAGGAGTTGACACGTTTCGACAACAACCTCATCGAGACAGGTGGTCATTTCTATTGGGACATCTATGCTCTCTACTACGAAATCATCAAGGGTTTAAAACTCGTTGCACAGCGCAACATCCCTATCCAAAGTATCGGCATCGACACTTGGGGATGCGACTTCGTATATGTGGGCAAGGACGGAGCTATCCTTCGCAACCCGATGGCATATCGCGACCCTCACACCTTCGGCATGATGGAAAAATACTTCGACGAGAAGGTGAGCAAGGAGAAAGTCTATGAGAAGACAGGTATCCAATTCATGAACTTCAACTCACTTTTCCAAATCTACGCCATGCGCAAGGCTGGCAACGTAGCCTTGGAAAACGCTGACAAGGTATTGTTTATCCCTGATGCCTTGAGCTATATGCTCACTGGCAAGGCTATCTGCGAATACACAGTAGCCTCCACCTCACAGATACTCAACCCGATGACCAAGGACTTGGACGAGGAACTCGTGAAAAGTCTAGGACTGAAACGCTCTCAGTTTGGCGAGATGACCTCCCCTGCCACCATCATCGGCACACTGACCGAAGAGGTGCAGAAGATGACAGGACTGACAGCCATCCCAGTGATAGCCGTAGCAGGTCACGACACCGCCAGTGCCGTAGCAGCCGTACCAGCCAAGAACGAGGAGTTCGCTTACCTCAGCTCTGGCACATGGAGCCTGATGGGCATCGAGACGAAGGAAGCCATCATCAACGACAGAAGTTTCGACCTCAACTTCACCAACGAGGGAGGTATCGACGGTACGACCCGATTCCTCAAGAACATCTGTGGTATGTGGATTTACGAGCGTTGCCGCAAGGAATGGAAAGATGCAGCCGCAGCCAACAACACCGACATGGAGGCACTCTCCCACTCCGCCCTGATAGCAGAGGCGATGAAGCAGCCAGCCTTCCAGAGCATCATCAACCCAGACGATGCCGTCTTCGCCAATCCTTCCTCAATGGTAGATGCCATCCAAGGCTACTGTGAGAAGACAAGTCAGTATGTACCGAAGACATACGGTGAGATTTGCCGTTGCATCTTCGAGAGCCTAGCCCTTCGCTATCGCCAGATCTTCACATGGCTCAAGGAGTTTGCCAACTTCGACATCCACGTACTGCATATCATCGGCGGCGGTTCACTCAATGCTTACCTCAACCAATTCACAGCCAACAGTTGCGGCGTCACCGTACTGGCTGGTCCACAGGAAGGCACCGCCATCGGTAACATCATGTTGCAAGCCAAGGCTTCGGGAGCTGTCAAGGACATCTGGGAGATGCGACAGATCATCGCTAACTCACTGGAGCTGAAGCGTTTCGAGTCACAAGACAAGGAAGCGTGGAACAAGGCTTACGAGCATTTCTTGGAAATCACAAAATAAACAATAACAACATAAAAACAAAATAAACAATAACAACATAAAACTTAAAAACAATGAACGCAGATTTAATCACAAAGAATTACGAGATTGCTAAGGAGCGCTATGCCGCTCTTGGTGTGGACACAGATAAGGCCATCGAGACCTTGGAGAAGACTCCTATCTCCTTGCACTGCTGGCAGGCTGACGACGTAGTAGGCTTCGAGCGCAACGTAGCTGCCTCTGGTGGTATCCAGACAACAGGCAACTATCCTGGCAAGGCACGCAACATCGACGAGTTGCGCCAAGACATCGAGAAAGTGAAGTCTCTCTTGGCTGGTACCTATCGTTTGAATCTCCACGAGACCTACGGTGAGTTCGGCGGCAAGTTTGTTGACCGTGACCAAGTTGGCGTAGAGCACTTCCAAGGTTGGATGCAGTGGGCTAAGGAGCATGACTTGAAGCTCGACTTCAACTCCACCTCTTTCTCTCACCCTAAGAGTGGCAACCTCACATTGGCAAACCCAGACAAGGAAATCCGTGATTTCTGGATTGAGCATACCAAGCGTTGTCGTCGTATCGCAGATGCCATGGGTAAGTATCAGAACGACCCATGTATCATGAACATTTGGGTACATGATGGTTCTAAGGACATCACTGTAGAAAAGGCTCGCTATCGTCAGATCTTGAAGGATAGCTTGGACGAGATATTGGCAGAGGAATTGCCAAACATGAAGTCTTGCTTGGAGGCAAAGCTCTTCGGTATCGGCTTGGAGGCTTACACAGTAGGTTCCAACTACTTCTATACAGGCTATTGTGCCAAGAACAATGTCATCTACACACTCGATACCGGTCACTACGAGCCAACAGAGAACGTTTCTGACGCTGTATCAGCACTCTTGCTCTACGTACCAGAGTTGATGCTCCACGTATCTCGCCCTATGCACTGGGATTCAGACCACGTAACACTCTTCGACGACAATACTCGCAACCTCTTCTCTGAGTTGGTTCGTGCCAATGCACTCGACCGTGCTCACATCGGTCTCGACTACTTCGATGCTTCCATCAACCGTATCGGTGCTTACATCGTAGGTGTACGTGCAGCCCAGAAGTCATTGTTGCAGGCATTCTTGGAGCCACTCGATATTCTTCGCAAGTACGAGGACGAAGGCAAGCTCTTCGAGCGTCTCGCCCTTCTTGAGGAAGCTAAGACATTGCCTATGGGCGCTGTCTATGACTACTTCAACCTGAAGAACAACATCCCTGTAGGCGAGGAGTATATCGCAGACGTAGAGAAATATGAGGCTGAGGTCCTCTCAAAGAGAAACTAAGCCTATGGACATCATCATCGGATTAATCATCATAGCAGTTGGAGCATTTTGCCAGTCCAGCTGCTATGTTCCCATCAACAAGATCAAGGATTGGAGCTGGGAATCCTACTGGATCATACAAGGTGTCTTCGCTTGGCTCATCTTGCCATTCTTCGGTGCCTTGTTGGCAGTACCGGAAGGACACAGTTTCTTCGAACTATTTGATGGATACGGATTCAATGTGGCAATGACCCTGCTCTTCGGTGTGCTTTGGGGCGTAGGCGGTTTGACCTTCGGTCTCTCCATGCGCTACCTCGGTGTAGCCCTCGGACAGAGCATTGCCTTGGGAACCTGCGCTGGCTTGGGCACCATCATGGGTCCTGTCTTGCTCAACATCTTCTTCCCTGAGATGAACGCTTTGGCAGCTTTGACTTTCAGCGTTATCCTCGGCGTGGTCGTTACCTTGGTGGGCATCGCCATCATCGGTGTGGCTGGCAGCATGAAGGCTGCTTCTCTCTCTGAAGAAGAGAAAAAGGCGGCAGTCAAGGACTTCAACTTCCCTAAGGGTATCGCCATCGCACTGTTGGCTGGTTTCATGAGCGGTTGCTTCAACGTAGGTCTTGCCTTCGGAGCTGACATCAACTTCGGTTCGCTCACACCTGATATGTACAAAACCTTACCAGCCACCTTCTTGGTGACATTGGGCGGTTTCGTCACCAATGCCATCTACTGTTTTTACCAGAACAGCAAGAACCACACTTGGGGCGATTACAAGAATGCAGAGGTATGGGGCAACAACCTGGTGTTCTGCGCCTTGGCAGGAGCCTTGTGGTACAGCCAGTTCTTCGGCTTGTCACTCGGCAAGGGATTCCTCACGGAGTCGCCTACCCTCCTGACGCTCTCCTTCTGCATCTTGATGGCACTCAACGTGGTATTCTCCAATGTTTGGGGCATCATCTTGAAGGAATGGAAAGGTTGCTCGCAGAAGACCATCGCCGTGCTCATCGTAGGCATCGTCGTCTTGATTATCTCAAGTTTCCTACCACAGTTGATTTAACAACCTAAGACAATGAAAAGATTTGCATTTAAGATGTATCTCAAGAAGGGATGCGAGAAAGAATACGCCAAGCGCCACGCTGCGATTTGGCCTGAGTTGAAACAAATGATCAAGGAACAGGGAGTGAGCGACTACAGCATTTTCTGGGACAAGGAGACCAACCTCCTCTTCGCCGTTCAGAAATGTGACAGCGACACCAATAGCCAGGACACCACCAATGTGGACCCAATCACCCAGAAATGGTGGGACATGATGGCTGACATCATGGAGGTGAATCCAGACAACTCGCCTGTCACCATCCCACTGGAAGAACTCTTCCACATGGACTAGAAAGAAACGTATGTTTGGGATAAACAGCAAACATACATATAAAGGAAGCCCCCGAGCATTTCACAATGTCCGGGGGCTTATTCTTTACTCTTAAACCTAAATTCTTTACTTAAATCTACTAAACTACTTAACTTAAATATAACAAAATTCTACTGAATCTAAAACGTATGCAACCTATTTCTTTATCTTGGTAAATTAAAAGCCTTTGTCATCTCAGCCATTTCCTCTTGACTCATACCATCAGGCTCAAAGCCCATGCACTTGGAGTCAATATAGATCTTGGCACTCTTGGAGAGAACATCAATCTGGTCGAAAGCATCCATCACGTCCAAGCCCTTGGCGAAGACTCCGTGCTTCTCCCACATTACCACGTCATAATCTTCCAATTCCTTCAAAGTTTCCTCAGCCAACTTCAAGCTGCCTGGCAACTGATAAGGGACGATACCCAAACCGAGTGGACAGAAAGCCTTGGTCTCTGGAATCATACTCCAAAGGAGATTGCTGAGCACATCCTTGCCCATGAACTTCTTGTTGTGGCTCATAGCAATCAACTCGATAGGATGAGTATGAACAGTTGCCTTATAATTGGAACCCTTCTCAATGAGACGAGCATGAACACTCAAGTGACTAGGAAGCTCGGAGGTTGGCATCACAGGATTGTCAGCGATGATGACATAGCTAGCGCAATCATCCAAGATGCGAATGATGGAACCATTGTCCATAGGCCAACGAGCCAAATCACGCATTCTCTTGCCAGTACCCTTGCAGAAGAAATAGCAACCTTTCAATGCTGGCAATGCTGTACCAATCTGCTTCACCTCGCTGATAGCTGGCAAAGACTTGATTTCATCATCCACCAAATCGGTGATGTTGACGGTGATGTTGCCGCCATTACGCTCTGCCCATCCATTCTGCCAGAGATAACCTGCTACCTCAGCAATCTTATCGACCTCCTTCTTCAAGGCAGGACGACCTTCCAATATGCTACTCATGATTTCTTGATGTTTTTAGTTTGTTTTTATTTTCGATTGCAAAATTAGTCATTATATCCTTTGCCTTTCCTTACTTTTTGGCAAATCAACTTTCATTTTTGCACGATTAGGATTTTTTGCCATTAATCCATGAAGCAGTTCTGACTTTTTTGGCTATCTTTGCAGTGGTTATCCTACTATACATTATATATATATAGTGACAACATATTGATCATAGAGACAACTAAAAATATAAAGACAACTTAAAACCATCAAGATAATGAACAAACTACAGAAAAATCGAGTTTTGGGATTTTCCTTTGCCTTGGCTTTACTGTCAGTGGCAAACGGATATGCACAAGTTCTCCCATCACCCACCCTAGAGGCTAAACCGGGCGTGAGATGGTGGTGGATGGGCTCTGCCGTGGATAAGGAAAACCTCAAGTGGAATCTTGACGAATATGCCAAGGCTGGAATCGGTGCAGTTGAAATCACTCCTCTCTATGGCGTGCAAGGCAATGACAAGAATGACATTCCTTATCTTTCCTCGAAATGGATGGATATGCTACAATTTGTGGAAAAGAAAAACCAACAAGTAGGCATAGAGACTGACATGGCTACGGGCACGGGATGGCCATTCGGCGGTCCGTGGGTGCCTATCAACGAAGCTGCCTGCAAGGCTGTATTCGTGGATACCATCGTCGATATCAAACAGAAACTGATGGACATCGACTTCCAAGTGCCTGCCAAGGAACGTGCCTTCGCCAAGCTGAAGCTGATCAAGGCTTATCCTGTAGAAGGTGACAAGAGAAAGAAACGTGTCATCGCCCTATACGAAAGTCGTACCCGACAGAAAGTGAAGCGTGCCGCCCCTGGAGGAGAGGGATATGTCATCGACCATTTCGACTCCACTGCCGTGGCTCACTATCTCGCCCATATCGACAGTGCCTTCGTGGCATCCAAGACACCCTATCCTCATACTTTCTTCAACGACAGTTATGAGGTCTATGGTGCCAACTGGACTCCTACCCTGCTAACCGAGTTTGAGAAGATGCACGGCTATCAGTTGCAAGACAAATTCCCAGAGTTCTTGGCTGGAGATGCAGAGGTGGTAAGCGACTACCGTGAGACTCTCGGCGATATGCTGTTGCACAACTTCACGGAACAATGGACGAAATGGGCGCATGAGCGTGGTGCCATCACTCGCAACCAAGCACATGGTTCTCCTGCCAACCTCATCGACTGCTATGCTGCCGTTGACATCCCTGAGATTGAGGGATTCGGTCTCACCGACTTCGGCATCAAGGGGTTGCGAAAAGACCCTGGCAAGACTCGTCCTAACTTCAGCGACCTCAGTATGTTGAAATATGCTCCTTCTGCCGCACACATCACTGGCAAGAAATATACATCGAGCGAGACCTTCACTTGGCTCACCGAGCACTTCAGAACCTCCCTGAGTCAGATGAAGCCAGACATGGACTTGATGTTCTGCGCTGGTGTCAACCACATGTTCTTCCATGGCACCGCCTACTCACCGAAGAACGATCCATGGCCAGGTTGGAAGTTCTATGCCTCTATCGACATGAGTCCTACCAACAGCATTTGGCGTGACGCACCTGAACTGATGAAGTACATCACTCGCAGCCAAACCTACCTGCAATGGGGACAGCCCGACAACGACTTCTTGGTATATCTGCCTGTGAGAGACATGTGGCGCAACGACACCAAGAACTGGTTGATGCAGTTCGACATCCACAGTATGGCGAAGAAGGCACCTGAGTTCATCAAGGTCATCCTCGACATCGACAAGGCAGGATTCGATTGTGATTACATCAGCGACAAATACCTTCGCACATGCCGTTTCAAGAATGGCATGATCGAGACTGCCGCCGGTACTCGCTACAAGGGTATCATCATCCCAGGCAACAACATCATGCCAAAGGATGTCATCGAGCACCTCTCTGACCTGAAGGCGCAAGGTGCCAAGATTATCAAGGGCGACAACACGAAGGCGATGGCTGAAGCGGCACAACCCGAACTGATGAAGAAGCAGTTGGGATTGAAGATGATCAGACGCAGCAATCCGATAGGACACCACTACTTCATCGCCAACCTCTCACCACAAGACATCGACACTAGCGTAAACCTTGCAACAGGTGAGAAACAAGGCATCTGGTACAATCCTATGACTGACGAATATCAAGCTGCCCATATCGACAGCAAGGGAGTTCGAGTACTATTGAAGAGTGGCGAGAGTCGCATCCTTATCACCTCCAACAAACCTATCGACAGTTGGAGCATCAGCAGCGACATCCTCTCCCATATCAAGGAGACTCAGTCTTACAACAAGAACCAAGGCTCCACAATGGAAGGGAAACAAGAAATCGACCTCACTACCAATAAGTGGGCTCTCTCCTTCACCGAGGAACAACCGCAGGTGGAACAGAAATTCCAATTGCAAGGTCTGAAGACTTGGGAAGGACTCAACGACAAGACCAAGGTGACAATGGGAACGGGCGTTTACGAGACCACCTTCAAACTATCGAAAGAGGAAGCTAAGGCTCCTTGGAGCATCGACTTGGGAGATGTTCGTGAGAGCGCCAGAGTCTATATCAACGGCAAATACATCGGCTGCGCATGGGCTGTACCTTATATTCTCGACTGCAAGGACGCACTCGTGAAAGGCAAGAATACCCTCCGCATCGAGGTGACCAACCTACCTGCCAACCATATCGCCGAACTGGATAGACAGGGAGTGAAATGGCGCAAGATGAAAGAAATCAACGTGGTTGACATCAACTACAAGAAAACCACCTATGAGAACTGGGAGCCTGTGCCTAGCGGTCTCAACAGTCACGTCAAGTTGGTTCGCCCATGATTCTCCCCCTATCGACGTGCATCATCTGAATCGAACGAACAATCGTTTTCTGATTCCAATAGACAATCATCAAACAATGTATAACCATAACATACCAAAAAGCAACATGAAGAAACTAATTCTTTCAGCCTTATGCGCGGTTTGCGGCTTGACTAGCCTGTCTGCCCAAAACGCATTGCAAAACGAAATCTTGGAGGTGGCACATCGCACCAACAACTACTTTATGACGAAGTACAGCGATCCGACCATCGACACCTATGTGAAGAAAGTACGTACCAGCAACCTCTGGACTCGTGCCGTATATTACGAGGGCTTGATGGCACTCTATGAGATTGACCCACAACAACGTTACCTCGACTACACCGACCGATGGGCTGCCTATCACAAATGGACAGCTCGCCACAGTGTGAACGATACCGATGCCGACAACCAATGCTGTCAGCAAACCTACATCGACCGTTATGTACAAACAGGTGGCAAGAAGGACTTGAGCCAAGTAAAAGCCAATCTTGACCATCAGATGAGCACCAATAGAGTGTCTTACTGGACATGGATCGATGCCATCCAAATGGCAATGCCTGTCTATGCCAAATACGCCAAACTCACAGGCGAACGCAAGTATCTCGACTATGCCATGAACTCCTATAAGTGGAGCCGTGACACACTTGCAGGCGGTCTTTTCAATAAAGAAGAAGGTCTGTGGTGGCGTGACAAGGACTACGTACCACCTTACAAGGAGAAAGATGGCAGCAACTGCTACTGGAGCCGTGGAAACGGTTGGGTATATGCCGCCTTGGTACGTGTCATGGAAACCCTGCCTAAAAACGACAAGTACTATGCTTTCCTCAAGAAAGACTTCATCGCTATGAGTCAAGCCTTCTTGAAATGTCAACGTGAAGATGGATATTGGAACGTCAGTCTTCTCTGCCCAGCCAACTACGGTGGTCCTGAGATGACAGGTACCGGTCTCTTCCTCTATGGCATGGCATGGGGCGTACGCCAAGGCATCCTGCCACAAGCAAAGTATCAAAAAGCGATGAACAAAGCCTGGAAAGCCTTGGCAGCCTCCGTCCATGAGGATGGCTTTATCGGTTATAACCAAGGTACAGGCAAAGACCCTGCAGCTGGTCAGCCTGTCACCTTCACTTCCGTCCCAGACTTCGAGGACTATGGTACAGGATGTCTCTTGCTAGGAGCTGCTGAGTTTTATAAACTTCAAAATGCGACCCTCACAGCTACAACCCCAAAAGTTGCTGCAAAGAAGGTCGCCGCAAAGAAAAGAACTAGAAAGTAATTATCCCTTCATCAAGAAACAAAACGAATCATGAGAAAATATATTTTTCTGATGGCATGCTTGCTGGCTCTGATGCCAGCAAGCTCTGAAGCCGCAAAGAAACAAAAGAAAGTCAAGAAGGCCCAAACTGAACTTTGGCCCGATGGCACTAAGATGGATGCTTGGTTCTGCAACGCCCAAAAGGTGAATGTTGACACGCTCGGAAAGAAGTATGTCATCACGGATTATGGCGTGAAAAACGACAGCAACCTCATTCAGACAAAAGCTATCCAAGCCGTCATCGACCAAGCCGCCAACAACGGTGGTGGCGTCATCGTCATCCCTGCCGGAACCTACCAGAGCGGTGCACTCTTCTTCCGTCCTAAGACCCACCTCTACGTGGAGGAAGGCGGCAAGCTAAAGGGGAGCGACCGTATCGCCCACTTCCCTGTCATCGAGACTCGTATCGAGGGCGAGACATGTAAATACTTCTCTGCCTTCATCAATGCAGACCATTGCGATGGCTTTACGATTGCTGGTCCTGGTATCATCGATGGCAATGGTTATCACTATTGGGAAGAATTTTGGATTCGCCGCACCTGGAATCGCCAATGCACCAATAAGGATGCACAGCGCCCTCGCCTCATCTACATTTCCAATTCCAGCAACGTGACAATCCAAGATGCTCATATCCAAAACAGCCCATTCTGGACCAATCATATCTACCGCTGCGACCACGTCCGTTTCTTGGATTGTACCATCTTCGCACCGACAGAAGGAGTGAAAGCCCCTAGCAGCGATGCCATCGATATTGATGTATGCCATGATGTGTTGGTAGATGGTTGCAATATGCACGTCAATGATGATGCCATCGCCATCAAGGGTGGCAAGGGCACTTGGGCTGACCAAGCCCCAGAGAATGGTCCTGTATATAATGTACTGATTCAAAACTGCAACTATGGTAGAGTTCATGGTTGCCTCACCCTTGGCAGCGAGAGCGTGAACGACCGCAACATCGTACTGAGAAATATCAAGGTGGGCAACGCTCAACGAGTACTTTGGCTCAAGATGCGCCCTGACACCCCTCAGCATTACGAGTATGTCACTGTTGATAACATCACAGGCAACACCGGCAGTTTCCTCGTCATCCGTCCTTGGACACAGTTCTTCAAGCCTGGTGATCGCAAGGATATGCCACTCAGTCAGTGCAACAACATCTCCATCAAGAACATCAGTATGAATTGCGACAACTTCTTCAATGTAGGCACAAGCGATAAGTATCGCCTAAGAGATTTCACCTTCGAGAACATCACTTGCACAGACAAGAAGATGGCATTCGATAGCAAACTCATAGAGAACACCCTCGTCAAGAATGTCAACATTCAAGAAAGAAGCAAGAGCAATGGATTGAAAACAACCAGTGATACCGACGGACTGAAATAAGATAAAGATAACAGAAACTAAAAAATCCTGCTAGTCAAAAGACTTGCAGGATTTTTTATGGGTGGAAGGTGGGACTCGAACCCACGACATTCAGAACCACAATCTGACGCTCTAACCAACTGAACTACGTCCACCATGTTAGCTAGCTTAATCGTTATTTCTTTTAAGCGAGTGCAAAGGTAGCAATATTTTTTGATTCCACCAAATTTTTCTTCGATTTTTTTTCAAAAAGAAGCGCATTTATCCAAAAATCAAGAAAAATGGCTACTTCTCTCGCGAGAAATAGCCATAACCTATGTACAAACCTTTTATAAAAATGGTTCGTAGTTTCTTCAATTACTTAGCTGGAGAAGCTGGTGCCTTTGGCGCAGCAGGAGCTGCCTTCTGAGCATCTGCGCCCTGAGTTGCAGGAGCTTTCTGAGCACCAGCTGCATTGCTAGCACCTGGCATAGCAGGAAGAGCAGTCTGCTCTGTTGTAGCAGAATTCTCCATAACACTGCTTTCGCCTACTGCTGTAGGAGCTACGTAAGCGCAAGCTACACTGATGATGACCATTGCTGCAGCAAGGCCCCATGTTAATTTCTCGACAACATCGGTGGTCTTACGAACACCCATGATGGCGTTAGATGAAGAGAAGTTGGATGCAAGACCACCTCCCTTTGATTCCTGGATGAGCACGATGAAAATCATCAACAATGCTATCAAGACGATTAATACTACAAATAATGTGTACATTTTTAAAACTAGTTTTATTTATTATTATTTTTCTCTATTTCTTGCTGTTTCTGATCAGTTTCTCCAAGAAGCGCATCTGGTCACCATAGTAGGCACTCTTGCCAGGATGCTTGGCATGAAGACGACTGATGATGTCGAGCGCACGCTCATATTTGCCTTGCTTGATGTAGATTCTCGCCAAGGTCTCCGTAAAGACGCCGCCATTCTCTGTCTGATCATCCTTCTCTTCCTCTATCTGAGGCTTGAACTCTGGTTGGTAATCGGCAGCAGAGTCTATCTTCGGCAACTTGAATCCTCCATCTTCCATGAAGTCATCAATCAGTGAGATAGTACGGGAAGGTTTCTCTTCTTCTTCCTCGCCTTCCGTCTCCAAGAGATAAGCCACATAGTCAACAGCTGCATCTGCAGGTGTTGGCTTCCTCTTCTCTTTCTTCTTTTTCTCTTCTTCCTCATCAGCAGGAATTGATTCCAAGAAGTTGTCTATCAAGTCGGAAGTACGATCGGCATTATCATCCTTCTTTTCGACTGGTTTCTCCATCTTTTTGAGTTGGTAATGAGCTGCCTCCACCATTTGGAAGATAACCTTCCTGTCAGTGATGTAAATGGCTGCCCTACGCAATTCCTCATCAAAGCTGGCATCGTGGAGCAAGTATAGATTCTGCAACATCAATAGGCGAGCCGTCTGATAGTACGGATAGAGTGCTAGCAGCTCTCGGAGGTCATAAAGGGTTTCTTTATTCATCTCCTCTGGATGTTGTATCAATCTTAACAGTTCCACAAACGAATATTTATTATTTATAATTTATCATTTATTATCTACCCCATTACCAGTTGGCAACTGTGGCGTTGAATATCTGCTCCACCAAGTCTTTTACCATCTGGTTGACGAGTTCTTCTTGCACAGAGGCTAAGCTCTGAGTGGTCTCGTAACTCTTGGAGGAAGTAAATTGGCGTTCAAAGTCCTCGGTATGGTTTACATTGTTGGTGAATCTCACATTGACCGTGATGGAGAGCTCTGTCTGCGCTGAATATCCCTCACTCGACACACTCTTGTTGCGCTGGCTGTACTGGGTTATCTCACCCTCAATCTTTAGGTCGCCGTTGCGTTTCACCTGTTGCAAACGAGTATGGTTGGCAAACTCATCCTTCAAGGCATTGTTGAACATCGGACCCATCGGCCCCCAAACATACGAGCTTCTGATAGGGAACTCGGCTATCTGAATAGTCTTGGTCTTCGTATAGTCGATACTTGCACCGTTGAACTTATAGCTCACGGAGCAAGCCGCCAAAATGCCCATCATCAAGATGACACCTATTATATATATATGTTTGCGAAAACGCTTCATATCTTCATTCTTACTTTTTCTCGTTATCTTCTTCCGAATCCTCATCATTGTTGCCGAGTCCATATTGCTTGATACGGCGATAGAGCGTTCTGTCGGAAATGCCCAACTCTTGTGCCGCCTTCTTGCGATTACCATTGTTACGCTCCAAGGCTTTCTCAATCATCTGTCGTCCGATGTCGTTCAAGTTGAGTGTCTCCGGCTCATTGATTTCCTCAGCCACAGCATCCTCTGCCTCATGCGGATGAATCACCTGGGCAGGGCGCATAGTGGTAGGATAATTCGGCTCAATGGATGAGATGGATTGCGGAGCGGAGAAACCACTTGCACCACTCAACTGTCGTGCCTCATCGAGTTGCTTCCTCAAGGAAGTCACATCCCTTCTCAGGTCACTCACGTTGCCTCTCAACTCATAGAGTATTTTGTAGAGCAACTCCCTCTCGCTCTCATAACTATGATTGCCGCCCGACTGACTAGGAATCGTCGCCAATTGGGTAGATTCCTCATCTTGCGGTATATACTTAAGCAGCACATCGGCAGAGATTTCTCTTTGTTCACTGAGTACAGACATCTGTTCGGTGATATTCTTGAGTTGTCTCACATTTCCCGGCCACTTATATTTCAGCATGATAACCTTGGCGTCATCACTCAGAGAAATCTTTGGCAAACGATACTTCTCTGCCATCTGCATAGCGAAGAGACGGAACAACAAAAGTATGTCATTGCCTCGCTCTCTCAAAGGTGGCATCTGGATAGGAATGGTGTTCAGACGATAATATAAGTCCTCACGGAAACGTCCCTCGCTTACTGCCTTGCGCATATTGACGTTAGTGGCAGCAACGATTCTCACATCTGTCTTTCTCACTTCCTGTCCGCCTACCCTGATATATTCGCCTGTCTCCAACACACGAAGCAGTCGAGCCTGAGTCTGAATAGGCAACTCACCCACTTCATCCAAGAAGATGGTACCCTTGTTGGCGATACCGAAATAACCCTCACTCTCGCCGATGGCACCTGTGAAGGAACCCTTCTCATGACCAAAAAGTTCACTGTCTATAGTACCCTCAGGAATACTACCGCAGTTGATGGCGAAATATTTCTCTCGACGGCGAGGAGAATTGTCATGGATGACACGTGGAATGATCTCTTTTCCGACACCCGATTCACCGATGATCAGCACAGAAAGATCGGTCGGTGCCACCTGCAAGGCGACATCGAGTGCATGGTTCAAACCATCGCTATTTCCAACGATGTTGTACCTTTGCTTTATCTTCTGTAGTTCACTTACGTCCATTTAGCTGACAAAATTACGCATTTTTTTTGAATAAACTGCAAAAATGGCATAAAATAGTCACTTTTTTAACTTTTCGCCTCTGCATTTGGGTTGAAAGGCGCATTTGAATGCTTCTTTGGGATAGAAAAGCGCACTTTCTCACTCTCATCACGTTTCTCATGATAAAGCTTAGGAAGTGGATTCGCTGAAGCCTCATCATAGTCGTTGCGATGACGGAATGCATCGATAGCGAGATAGATGGCATGACGGAAAGATGTCTCATCGGCATGACCCGTTCCTGCGATACTAAAGCTTGGTGTCACATCGGCTGTGGTACGGATGATTGGGAGACCTGCCGTATAGATCACACCATCCTCGGTATAGAGAGAATGGAACGGTGTGGTAGCTTGGTCATGATACATCGCCATGACACCATCAAAGTCGGCGAAGTAACCTTGTCCGAAGAACTCATCTGATGCGTATGGACCGAAAGCCTGCACACCTTTTTCTGCCAAGGCATCGATGGCTGGGATGATGACTTCACGCTCCTCAATTCCACAACTGGTATCCTCATTGCTCTTTGGATTGAGCGAAAGTACTGCGATACGAGGATTGGTAATCATAAAGTCACGCTTCAAGGTTTGCTGCATCAGCGTCACCTTCTCTACGATAGCATCTGTAGTGATGCCAGCGGCAACCTCCTTCAACGGAGTCTTCTCCGTAACGGAAGCGATACGCAAGTTACCACCCACCAAGATAGACAAGCCTTTCTTGCCCTCACCGAGGCAAGTCTCAATATATTTCTTATGACCTTGGAAAGGATAGTTTTCTATCTGAGCGTTACCATTGTTGATAGGCGCGGTCACCAAGACATCATACAATCCATTGCGATAATCGGTCATTGCACGGTCGAGAGCTTTTACGGCTGCTTGTCCAGACTCTGGTGTAGGCATACCCATATCTACCTTCACCTCTTCCTCTACGGCAGCGAGGAGATTGATCCTTCCATCCTGTGCATCCTCTGCTTTCTGGATGATAGAGAACTGTCCTGGCAGATTCATCGCCTTACGATAGTAAGCTGCCACCTTAGGGGAACCATATATAATAGGTGTACAGAGTTCCAACATTTCTGGCTCTGCAAATGCCTTAAAGATGAGTTCATATCCGATACCATTGGTATCGCCATGGGTGATTGCCACCCTTACGTTCTGATTGTCCATTGTTTGTTTTTTAATAAAGTTTTGTTTGCAAATCATTTAAATGTGCGGGCTTCCTTTATTGATAAAAAGAATGACCCGCTATGTTAGTTGCCAGCGGCTCTCTTGGCAGTTGTCATCACCGCTTCAAGCTGCTTCATGAGATTTCTCTTTTTCATTTCCGGGGCATATACGAAGGCGATGATATAGATCACGTCCTCGCCTAGTGGCACTCGCCCCATCCTGTAGGGTCCGCCCATGGCATCTCCCTTCATCTCCCAGAGTCCCTGGGTCAGGTTGTTGTATAGCATCTTGGGGTAGCTAAGCTGCATATACATGTCGTCCATTTCCCCCACCATATTTTTGCGCAGCAAGCTGTCGATAGCTTTCTTCTCATATCGGGCATTTACCCTCAGGAAGATGAGGTTCTGCATTCCTCGGGTTGCATTGTTGGATAGCCAGAGGAAGTCCTTCGCCTCCTTGCTGGCATCTAGCTGGGCTGGTATCTTGATGTCGATGCCGAAGAGTCGCTTCACCAGTTTCTGCTTCTCTGGGTTTTGCTGGATCGCAGCAGACAGGTGCTTCTGCTCCACATCGTAGATGGCGCCTTGGAGCAGTCTTGCCCTTGACTGAAGGCTGTCTCTTAGCTCCTGCACGGAGGCTGCGTGGATGCGGATGATGTTTTGCGGTGTGGCATTCTCATCGTGGCTTACCTTGATGGAGAAAGTCTTTCTCTCATCTGAGTTTTCTTTCTCCTTATCGGTGGAGGCTCTCTCTGTACCGATATAGAGCACTACTCGGGTTCTCATCAACAGATAGCTCCCACTCACCTTGCCTCGCTTCACCGAGATAACATTGCACATCGGCTCAGGTTGCGGCAGGATGTCCACGTCTTCCGTCAGCATCGTCTTCACGATATCCAACGTATCTCCCTCCAACAACACCTCATAAGGCTGTCCTATGCTAGCAGGCAGTTTCTTCTTATTCCCTCGCTTGCCGCCCAGTGAGCAACTAGCGAAGAAAAGGCAAGCCGTAACAAGGAGGCTGAAAGCCAAAAGCAATCTTCTAGTCATCGTTATTACATATTTTCCAACCACTTCTTTTCTGGTTTTGTGTAAAGCCAGAGCCAAAAGCCGAAAACAATGGCAAAACACAGTACCATTGTAAAAAGATACACTTCCATATAACTATTCATCGTTCATACTTTTACGATTCTTCGATATGTCTGATTTCCCCAATCTTCTTCGAGGTACTCAGCAATCCGCAAGCGGCATAGATGTCTTGTCCACGGCTGGCACGAATCGTAGTGAAAACTCCATGAGAGGTCAAGAAGTCACGGAACTGCTCCATCTTCTCATCATCCACCCCATGCAGTGGGATGTCTGGAATCTGGTGGAAACGGATGAGGTTGATACGGCAGTCGAGCCCCTTCAAGAGCTTGATGATCGCCTTGGCATGCTGCATACTGTCGTTCACACCCTTGAAGACGATATACTCGAAAGAGAGACGACGCTGGTGAGAGAAGTCATAGTTGCGCAACAACTCCACTACCTGCTCGATGCCCATTCCCTTCTCGGCTGGCATCAACTCCGCTCTCTCGGATGGTATCGGGTCATGGAGACTGATGGCTACATGGCACTCACTCTCCTCCAGGAATCGTTTCAACTTGTTCTTGATGCCCACCGAGCTGACCGTGATACGCTTCGGACTCCATGCCCAACCATAATCGGCAGTCAATATCTCCGTGGCACGAAGCACATTGTCGAGGTTGTCCATCGGCTCGCCCTGTCCCATAAACACGATGTTGGTCAAGTTCTCCACCTCAGGCAGAGAGTATATCTGGTTGAGGATGTCGCCCGCAGGCAAACTCCCCTCAAATCCTTGCTTGCCCGTCTGACAGAAGAGACAGTTCATCTTGCATCCCACCTGCGAGGAGACGCAAAGGGTGGCACGGTCCTTATCAGGAATATAGACGGTCTCCACAAACTTGCCGCTTCGAGTTGGGAAGAGGTACTTGATGGTACCATCCACAGAGTGCTGTGCATCGGTATATCCTGCGCATCCTATTTCGTATTCGGCAGCCAGTTTGGCACGGTTGGCTTTCGAGAGATTGGTCATCTCATCGATGCTCTTCACATGCTGCACATAGAGCCACTTGGCAATCTGCCCACCGGTGAAAGCAGGCATTCCCAAGTCCTTCGCCACCTGCTTCAATTCTGCAAGGGTAAGACCCAAAAGATATTTTTTTTCGTTATTCATACTGCAAAGATACGCTTTTTTGGCGAAAAAGTGTTATCTTTGCCACATATTTTAATATAATAAGCTAAAATGTTTAATATTCAGAGCTAAAATGAGAGAAAAAATAGACCTTTTCTTGCCTTGTGAAGACCTTATGGTGGCACAAGAAGCCTTGACAGAACTTCACGACAACAAGACTGTTCAACATATCAATCTCTTGGTAAGTAGCGACTTTGCCGCCCAGCACCAAGTACCCGACGGATGCACCTTCGTGGTCATCGACCGACTAGAGAGTTCCAACACCATCACGAGCATCGCCGAGAACACAGATGCCGATTACGTCATCATCTGCACCAAGACCACCCCTATCAAGTGGGGACTCTATGCCTTGGAACGCTTTCTCCGCACTGCCGACGACACGGGAGCCGTGATGATTTACAGCGACCATTATTCAATGGTTAAGGACGAGCGCCTTTCGCAAGACGGCACTTCCGCCGTGGGTAAACTCGAAAAGCATCCCGTCATCGACTACCAAGAAGGTTCGCTCCGCGACGACTTCGACTTCGGAAGTCTCTGGCTCATCAAGTCACAATGCCTTCGTGACTATGCTGCCCAGACAGATCGAGTAGATTATCTCTATGCGGGTCTCTACGACCTTCGCCTCTACTTGAGCCGTGTGGGCGAAATCTTCCACCTCAACGAATATCTTTATACGGAGAATGAACTCGACACGAGAAAGAGTGGCGAGAAGCAGTTCGACTACGTGAACCCTCGCAACCGTGAGGTTCAGATAGAGATGGAGCGTGCTTGTACCCAGCACCTAGAGAAGGTGGGAGCACTGATAGATACTAGTTATTATCGCTTGCCCGACTTCAACGAGCAAGACTTTGAGTACGAGGCTTCCGTGGTCATCCCAGTCTTCAATCGAGAGAAGACCATCGCCGATGCCGTGAAGAGCGCCCTCAGCCAGAAAGCCAACTTCAAGTTTAACGTCATCGTGGTCAACAACCACTCCACCGACAAGACGGGCGAGATACTCAGTCGCATCGCTCACGAGATGGAAGAGAAGAACGACAAACAGGCTGGTCGCCTCATCCAAATCGTGCCAGAGCGCAGAGACCTCGGCATCGGTGGTTGCTGGAATGTAGCCATCAACAGCGACCATTGCGGCAAGTTTGCAGTACAGTTGGATAGCGACGACCTTTATTCTTCGCCAAAGACACTCCAAAAGATAGTAGATGCTTTCTACAAACAGAAGGCGGCGATGATGATTGGCTCCTACCGCATGTGCGACTTCGACCTCAACACCTTGCCTCCTGGACTCATCGACCACAAGGAATGGACGGAAGACAATGGATGCAACAACGCCTTGCGCATCAATGGATTGGGAGCACCACGTGCTTTCTTCACGCCATTGGTGAGACAGATTCAGTTCCCTAACACCTCGTATGGCGAGGATTATGCACTGGGCTTGGCTTTCTCTCGCCGCTATCGTATCGGCAGAATCTACGATGAATTATACCTTTGCCGTCGTTGGGGTGGCAACAGCGACGCCGCCTTGAGCATCGACCGAGTGAACGCCAACAATCTCTACAAAGACCGCTTGCGCACCATGGAGCTGAAGGCACGCCGACAGATGCTCCAGGGCAAGGCAGACATTATGGAAGACAGCAGCATCTCTAGATTCTTCAACCGCCAGTTGGAGAAGTGGGATGACGCACGCCATCGTTTCCGTGACCTCAAGCATGTGGAGACCAAGAAGTTATCCGAAGAAGTACGACTCCAGTTCAATCCAGCTCGCATCGTGAGCACCGGAGCCAAGATAGACAAGAAGACATTGGGCGAACGCCCTTGCTTCCTCTGCGACAAGAATCGTCCGAAGGAGCAGATGTCACAGCAGATAGACGAACGATTTCACCTCTTGGTCAACCCATTCCCTATTCTGCCTGTCCACTTCACCATCCCAGCTCGCAAGCATCAGCCACAAGCCATCTACAAAAACTATGGCGAGATGCATCGCTTCCTATCCTTGCACAGTGAATTGATGGTATTCTACAATGGTCCGAAATGCGGAGCCTCTGCTCCCGACCATCTTCACTTCCAGGCTGGTACAAGTGGCATTCTGCCTTTGCAAGCCAACTGGCAACGCCTCTCTCGTAACCTCACCGACATCATCAGCCTCAACGATGAGGAAAAGATTGCCGTGGTGAGAGATTTCATCGTACCGGCTTTCGTCATCATCTCCAAGAGTGAGGAGAGCGACGAGACTCTCTTCCACCGCCTCTATAAGTCGATGCCGATGCGTGGCGACGAGACGGAACCTATGATGAACATCATCGCTTGGCGCAAGGGAGACGAGTATATCAGCGTGGTCATCCCTAGAGAGAAGCATCGTCCGGAAGCTTACTTCGCTGAGGGCGATGCACAAGTGATGGTTTCCCCTGGAGCCTTGGATATGTCGGGACTCATCATCACCCCTCGTGAGGAAGACTTCCATAAGTTGACCGAGGAAAGTGCCACCACCATCTTGCAGGAGTGCGGCATCTCGACAGAGAAGATGAACAGTATCGTGACCAAGCTCAAGACCTCCAAGGAGGCTGAGACTGGGGCTGAGACTGCCACCTTATATAATAATGGTAAGCAACCGAACGTCACGGTGGGAATCGTCAGCGGTCAGAAGATACACTTCTCGCTCAACAAGCCTTATCTTGCCAAGGGCGAGACCGTGATGGGTGAGCAAGTCGTAGAGTTCTCCGAGGGCGGCGTGCTTTGGAATGGCAATCAGTACAGCAAGTTGACTTTCCATCCACAGAGTGCCGATGCCTCATTCTCACTGAGTGATGTCACCATCGGTGTCAACTTCCATTGGGAGCGCAAGGAGACACAGACCTTCCTTGGCACACTCCGTTTCGTGGTCGAGGCTGACAAGATATGCGCCATCAACGAGTTGCCAGTGGAGAAATACTTGGAGAGTGTTATCTCCAGCGAGATGAGCGCCACCTCCAGTCTAGAGCTACTGAAGGCACACGCAGTCATTTCCCGTTCTTGGCTCTTGGCACAGATGAAGAAACGTCGTGAGGTAGCTGCCAGCGGCAACAACTTCTTCTCGTTTGTCAAGAAAGACGACATGCTGATTCGTTGGTACGACCGTGAGGACCATACCATCTTCGATGTATGTGCCGACGACCACTGCCAGCGATACCAAGGCATCACCAAGGAGACCTCTCCTCACGTGGCAGAGGCGATTCGCCAGACGCTCGGACAAGTCTTGCTCGATGGCGAAGACATCTGCGATGCCCGCTTCTCCAAGTGCTGCGGAGGTGAGACCGAGGAGTTCCAATATTGTTGGGAAGACACCCCGAAGAGTTATCTCACCGCCGTGAGAGACTTAGTTTTGGGAGTGAAGAACGAAGAATACTCTTCACTTCAAGACGAGGCAACTGCCGAGCGATGGATTCGTTCCAACCCTCCTGCCTTCTGCAATACGACAGACAAGAAGATTCTCTCCCAGGTACTCAACGACTACGACCAGGAGACCGCCGACTTCTATCGCTGGAAGGTAACCTACAGCCAAGAGAAAATCCAACAACTCTTCGAGGAGAAACTGAAGATGAACTTCGGATCCATCCTCGACATGAAAGCAGTGGAACGTGGCAAGAGTGGTCGTATAAGCAAGCTCCAAATCATCGGCACTGAGAAGACTTTTACGATTGGAAAGGAACTGGAGATTCGCCGTGCCCTGAGCGACACCCATCTTTACAGTTCAGCCTTCGTGGTAGATAAATATGACAAGGATGAGCAAGGCGTGCCACAACGATTCGAAATCATCGGAGCCGGTTGGGGACATGGCGTAGGTCTCTGCCAGATCGGTGCTGCCGTGATGGGTGAGCAAGGGTATGCCTACAACGACATCCTCCTCCACTACTACCAGGGAGCAGAAATCAAACAACTCTATAAGTAATTAATAATTAACAATTAAGAATTAATAATTATTGATGGGAACAACGAGAAACAAAAGGAATCCATGGGCTTGGATTCCTACCCTATATTTTGCGGAAGGACTGCCTAATGTCATCGTGACAGCCCTTTCGGTGGTCATGTACATGCAGATGGGACTCACCGATGCCGAGGTAGGTCTCTTCACAGGATGGCTTGCCCTGCCTTGGGTCATCAAACCCTTGTGGAGTCCTTTCATCGACCTCTTGAAGACCAAGCGTTGGTGGGTGCTCACGATGCAAGCGCTCATCGGAGCCTCCTTGGCAGGCATCGCTTTTTCGCTCCCTACCGCCTTTTGGTTTCAAGCCACGATGTGTTTCTTCTTCCTCATCGCCTTTTGCAGTGCCACCCACGACATTTCCGCCGATGGCTTCTACATGATAGAGCTAGACGAGCACAACCAGACCAAGTTTGTTGGTTTGCGCAACACCTTCTATCGCCTCGCCATTATCTTCGTAAATGGTTTCTTGGTGATGCTAGCAGGCGTCTTACAGGTGATGTTCCGCAACCAGATTCGCTTCTCATGGGCTTTGATATTCTATGGATTGGCAGGTATCTTCATCGGCTTGTGGCTCTATCACAGCCGCTTTATGCCGACTCCTAAGGAAGACGTGCAGACCGACAGAACGATTGGCGAAGTGGCACATGAGTTGAAGAACATGTTCCGCACCTTCTTCGTCAAGTTTGGTGTGAAGGAAACGGTCTTCGTGATGCTCTTCCTCTTGTTCTATCGTTTCCCAGAGGCATTGCTCAACACGATGACCAAGACGTTCATCCTGCGTCCTAACTCGCAGGGCGGACTGGGGTTGTCGCCACAGGAATATGGCCTTGCCAATGGTACCGTAGGACTGATTGGTCTCTTGCTGGGTGGTATCATCGGTGGTATCTTGGTGAGTCGAGACGGTATGAAGAAGTGGTTGTGGCCATTGGTTTGCGCCATCACCTTGCCAGACGTGGTATATATCTACCTAAGTTACTCGCTCAACTCTGACATTGTGATGGTGAGCACCTGTCTCTTCATCGAGCAGTTTGGCTATGGCTTAGGTTTCACCGTTCTTACCTTATATATGTTATATTACAGCCAGGGTAAATTCAAGACCTCCCACTACTCCATCTGCACAGGTATCTCCTATCTCGGCTTGATGTTACCTGGCATGATTTCGGGCTACATGAAGGATATGCTAGGTTATCGTCACTTCTTCATCGTAGTGATGGCATGTTGCGCCATCACCTTCCTCGTCACCGCCTTCCTCAAGATAGATCCTAACTTCGGAAAGAAGGAAGAGGTTATCGAAGAAGAGGATGACGAACTAGAGGAATAAAACTCATCAACGTGGAGTCTAACGATGACAAACCATGGTCTTTACGCTGAAAGAACTGCATCATAGCGATTGCGTGACATATGTCATGCAATCAAATTGCAAATGCCACGCAATCACTCGACATATGTCGTGCGATTGCGTGGCATTTCTTGAGTATCTACAAGCCTAGGCTCTTCCACTACAAGAAACGAGGGTAATCACCAATAAGGCCGAGGGTTTACGCTCTATCTGATAACTTTCACCTCGCCATTCTTCGAAAGCTTGACGATGCTAGATGGGGTGTGAGGCTTGTGCTCCTGACGACGTGACCAACATACGTAATCTACTTGCTCCAACAACTTAGGGTCGATGTCACAATAGTTCTGTGCAGCTGGCTCACCACTGATGTTCGCACTGGTGCTCACAACAGGCTTCTGGAAACGATAGCAGAGCTGCTTGCTGAATGGTTCGTAAGTGACACGCATCGCCAAAGTGCCATCCTCTGCCACGAGATTGTTGGCAACACCAGTGGCATCATCCAAAATCACGGTAGTTGGCTTTACAGGCATAGCCACGTCGATAAACTGCCATGCCACCTCTGGTACATTGCGGAAATAGCGAGCCATGCGGTCGGCACTATCCACCAAACAGATGAGCGCCTTGCTGTCATCACGCTGCTTAATCTGATAAACCTTTGCCACTGCCTCTGGATTGGTTGCATCACAACCGATACCCCAAACAGTATCCGTAGGATAGAGAATCACTCCACCCTTGCGCATACACTCCACTGCGTTCTTAATATCTTCTTCTTGAGTCATTGTTTGATTCCTCCAATATAATTTGATTTTAAATTGTCTTAGATGCTCTTGTATAGTTCGATGTCACGCATTCCATTGAGGAAGTCACGTGCCTCCATACGTTTCTTGCCACTGATTTGGATGGTCTCCAACTGTAGCCACTCATCCTCACAGGCGATGAGCAACTGCTTGCCTTCCACCTTCAGACTACCCACAGCTACATCAGCAGCTATCGCTTTACCAGTCTTGCTAGTCTTAAATACCTTCAACACCTGAGCCTTGCCACCTTCCTTCTGAATCTCAGTCCATGCACCTGGATATGGCGAGAGACCACGTATGAAGTCATATACCTTCTTGGCTGGCTGATGGAGATGGATACGGCAGGTATCCTTGAATATCTTTGGCGCAACATGGAGAACGGTATCAGTGGAAATCATTTCCTCCTGAGGCATTGACTCGATGTTGCCGTCAGCGGCAATCAACTTATCTATCGTCTCTACCGCAATCTCAGCACCCAAGTGCATCAATCCGTCATAGACATACTCCACATCGGCACCATCCGGGATGGCGAAAGGCTTCTGCATGATGATGCGACCGGTGTCGATGTCATGGTCGAGGAAGAAGGTAGTGACACCCGTCTCCGTCTCACCATTGATGACCGCCCAGTTGATAGGAGCAGCACCACGATACTGAGGAAGCAAAGCTGCATGAACATTGAAGGTACCAAAGCGAGGCATGTCCCATACCACCTCAGGCAACATGCGGAACGCTACCACCACCTGCAAGTCGGCATGGTAGCTACGCAACTGCTCCACAAATTCCGGGTCTTTCATCTTGACAGGTTGCAACACAGGCAAGCCCTGCGACAAGGCATACTGCTTCACCTGTGATGGTTGCAAGGTATCTTGATGGCGACCCACAGGTTTATCTGGCTGAGTCACCACAGCCACCACGTTATATCCGCCTTCTACAAGGCTCTTGAGGGACTCCACCGCAAACTCCGGGGTTCCCATAAATATGATTCTTAAATCCTCTTTCTTCATATCATTATTAATTGAAATTTACTCCGCCGACATATCCGCCACAATCTGGCGATAAGTGGAATAGACCGTGGTACGACTCAGATAGCCCACCAAGACACCACTCATATCGACCACAGGCAACTGGGCGGCATCGGTCTCGTCAAACTTCCTCATCACCTCATCCATCGGTTCATGGTCGCTGACCACCGCTGAGGGTTGAAGCATCAGCTGGCGAACCGTAAAGCGATTATAGAGTTCGGTACGGAAGATGATATGTCGAATCTTTGTAATATCGATGATACCCAAGAGCACGCCACCTTTATCCACCACAGGCAAGAAGTTGTTGTTGCTTCGACTAATCTCTGCCACCAACTTAGACATCGGAAGGTCTGGACTCACTGGGTGATAATCCTTAGCCACCAAACTCTGCATACCCATCAACGTGAGGGCTGCCTTGTCGATATGATGGGTCAGCAACTTTCCTTCTCGTGCCAATCGAAGCGCATAGATACTATGACTCTCGAAGATGCTGATGGTCAGGAAGGAACTGATGCAGACAATCATCAATGGCATAAACAACTGATAACCACCCGTCAACTCAGCTATCAAGAAGATACCCGTCAATGGGGCGTGCATCACTCCCGTCATCACACCCGCCATACCCATCAAGGTGAAGTTCTGTTCCGGAACATAAACACCGATTTGGTTCATGTTCCAAAGGCGTGAGAAGAAGAAACCTGCGAAACCTCCAATAAAGAGGGATGGCGCAAACGTACCTCCGCATCCGCCACTACCATTGGTAGCAGAAGTAGCAAAGACCTTGGTAAAGGTAACCAGTCCGATATAGAGAATCAACAGTTGGCTGTGCCCATAAAACAAGGAATTGCCCATCACCTGGTTCCAATCGGCTTCCGTCCTACCCTTCAAAAGGATATTGACAGCAGAATAACCCTCACCATAGAGAGACGGAAACAGGAAGATGAGGCTACTCAACACGAGACCTCCCACCAAAAGTTTGAGATAAGGACGCTTGCCCAACTTAGCAAAGAAACCCTCACAAGCCGACATGGTTCGCATGAAATATAGACTCACGAAACCACAGAAAACTCCCAGCAAGATACAAGCTGGCAATCGGTCCAACTCCCAAGGATTGGTCAGCGTGAAGTCGAAAAGCGACTTCTCTCCCATCAAGATGTAAGAGAAACAAGTAGCCGTGACGCATGAAATCAAGATAGGCAAAAGGGATGCCATGGACAAATCGACCATTAGCACCTCCAGGGTGAAGACGAGTCCGGCAATCGGTGCCTTGAAGATGCCTGCGATGGCTGCACTGGCACCACAACCCACCAACATGATCATCGTTTTCTTGTTCATCCTGAATATCTGTCCCAAGTTACTGCCAATGGCAGAACCGGTCAGTACGATAGGAGCCTCGGCACCCACAGATCCACCAAAACCGATGGTGATACCTGATGCCACCACCGACGACCAGCAGTTGTGACTCTTCAGTTTCGACTGCTTGGTAGAGATGGCATAGAGCACCCTCGTGATACCATGCGAGATATTGTCTCTCACCACATATTTGATAAAGAGTGACGTGAGATAGATACCCACGATAGGAAAGAGAAGGAACAACAAGTTGTAAGTGTTCTTCTCAAATCCCGACGTAAGCAAGACTTGTATCTCATGCACAATACTATGCAGAAAATAACCTGCCACTGAGGCAAGCACACCGATGACAAAAGCCAGGACCAGCGTCATCTGGCGATCGGAGATATGCTCCTTCTGCCAATCGACTACCCGCACCATCACACCAGGTTTCTCCGCCATTTCATCTATCATTTTTCTTTCCTCTTTTCTTTATCGGTTCTTCTATTTCTACAAGAAGGCTGTCCTCCTTTTCTACAAGAGAGTTACTCCTCCTTTTCTACAGGAGGAATTGTCCTCCCCATTCTCACTACATCAAAACTCAGAGGTGAAGTGGAACTTGATATGCTCGAAGTCTTGCTGCGCCATGCTCAATACATAGCCAGAGTCGGCGAGGAACACATCTCTTCCCTCGATGTCCTTTGCCATATACTGATACTTGCGCTTCTTGAAGTTCTCCAACTCCTTCTCGTCGTCAGCCTCAATCCAACAAGCCTTGTGCAAGTGAACAGGCTCCCAACGACACTTGGCATTGTACTCGTTCTCCAAGCGATACTGGATGACCTCGAACTGCAACTGTCCTACGGTACCCACGATGCGGCGACCATTGAACTGATTGACAAACAACTGTGCCACACCTTCGTTCATCAACTGCTCCAAGCCCTTTTGGAACTGCTTGCTCTTCATTGGGTCGTCGTTCTCGATGTACTTGAACAACAATGGAGAGAAGCTTGGCAAACCACGGAAGTGAATCTTCTCACCCTCGGTCAAGGTATCGCCAATCTTGAAAATGCCATTGTCTGGCAAACCTACGATGTCGCCTGGATAAGCCTCATCAATGGTACTCTTGCGTTGCGCCATAAACTGGGTTGGTGAAGAGAAACGCACGGTCTTGTCGAGACGTACATGATAATATGGCTGGTTGCGCACGAACTTACCAGAGCAAATCTTGCAGAATGCAATACAAGAGCGGTGGTTAGGGTCGATGTTGGCGGTAATCTTGAAGATGAAGCCCGTAAACTTAGGCTCCTCTGGCTCCACCTCACGCTCCTCTGCCTGGGTAGGCTTTGGAGAAGGTGCTATCTGAACGAAGCAATCCAAGAGTTCCTGCACACCGAAGTTGTTCAAGGCTGAACCAAAGAACACCGGAGCCACCTCGGCTGAACGATAGGTCTCCACGTCAAACTCCGGATAGACACCATCCACGAGTTCGAGTTCCTCACGAAGTTGAGAAGCCTCACGCTCTCCCACATGCTGGTCGAGCTCCTCGGAGTTGATGTCCACCTCCACTTTCTCTGTCACACGCTGTTTGTTAGGTGTGAAGAGGTTCAACTGATGTTCATAGATATTATAGACGCCCTTGAATCTAGCACCTTGACCAATTGGCCAAGACAATGGGCGCACCTTGATTTTCAATTCTTCCTCCAATTCATCGAGCACGTCGAATGGGTCACGACCCTCACGGTCCATCTTATTGATGAAGATGATAACAGGAGTATTACGCATACGGCAAACTTCCATCAACTTACGGGTCTGTGCCTCCACGCCCTTGGCAGAATCGACCACAATGATGGCTGAGTCAACGGCAGTGAGCGTACGATAGGTATCCTCGGCGAAGTCCTGGTGTCCAGGAGTATCGAGAATATTCACCTTATATGGGTCGCCAGTCTGTCCGTCTGGAAGATAATCAAACTCCATCACAGATGTAGAGACAGAGATACCACGCTGCTTCTCAATGTCCATCCAGTCGGAAGTGGCTGTCTTGCGAATCTTATTATTCTTGACGGCACCTGCCACCTGAATCTGTCCACCGAAGAGCAGGAA
>ULYL01062332.1_pt1 | contig 85711 bp, 79 predicted proteins | sample 1962211 | NCBI WGS metagenome assembly ULYL01 (sample SAMEA4835864, study PRJEB28245) | human gut metagenome | biome: gut microbiome; material: fecal sample | place: Denmark | collected 2008
GTCAACCAAAATCAGGAAAATACAATTTGTCCGTGGAAACCTACCGTTTCACGGACAAATTGCATTTAGAGAGTCAATTGTTTCAGAAATTGGTGCTTCATAATCGAGACGACCACAAAAAAACATGGACAAGCAATGAGCAGGAAAGCCTTTTTTGCTGCTCATTGTACGCATAGATTCGACCCGCTTCATTGGGGGGAGACTGTCTGAAAAGTCAAATATTCCTCAGTGAGAATCGAGAATCCGCTTTCGGCCTTGTATAGGGGTACGGAGTATTTCAGTCTCGCGAGGACTTTTCGGACAGTCTGGTGGCGCTGGAACTAGCCTATAGGCGCTGCAGCGGGATGATTCTGGACAACTCCACCTATCATTGTGGGGCGCTGGAACTAGCCTTATAGTCGCTTAAGAGTCAGAAAGATATTCTTCCATGTCAGAGCGCGACACTCCGTCAGAATGCGACGCTCCGTCAGAACGCGACGCCCCGTCAGAGCGGGAAAACTCCGTCAGAACGAGAAGTTCCGTCAGAACGCGACGCTGATGCCGCCGACTATGAGGCCGGTCATGCCGATGCCGAGTTCAACGAAGCCGCGTACCCTTTGGCCGCCGGCCTGCACGCAGACTGCTCCTGCCTGAAATGAGAAGAGAGGGGAGTAGTCGGTGCTCTTGGAACCTTCCTCGTAGTCGTCGATGAACATGATACCGGCTGAAAGTTTGGAATACATTGCCACGTGGTTCTTTCTGAACCAGAATATCTTGGTGGAAGGCATGATTACATAGGCGCTGTAATCGGAAGTGCCAGTCTTTACCTTGTTCTTGTCCACTACGTCAGCGCTTCCGCCAGACCAGCCGACGAGCCCTCCCACGGAGAACGTCTTGTTCAGGACTCTGTAATACTCGGCATTGACAGAACCATAGGCGTTGAAATTGTCGAACTGGGCATATCCGCCTGTAAAAAGGGCGACAAATGCGCCGGAAAACACGTGTGCCATATCTGCAAGAGTTAAGCGGCCGTAGCTGAGCTCGACCTCATTCCTGAATGCCGGCATGTTGTGTCTGCGGGATGTCTTTTCCGGTTTGTAAACTTCTTGAATGGCCTCCGGAGCGTCTGAGGAAATGGTTTCCTGCGCATTGGCCTGGAAAGAAAAGGCTGAAATCGCGATAATGGTCAGCGCTGAGATTAGGTGTTTCATAAGTCTATGTTTTTCGCGAATATAAGAAAAATCTTTGACGTTCATCTTTTTATATTTAATTTTGACCACGAAAATCCACATTGACATAACAAACAGTGGAACTGATTAGAATTTACACAAAATGAAAACTTATTTGGAACCGGCGAAGGAACTTCCTGTGCGTGAGGAAGTTGACGTCCTCGTAGTCGGTGCCGGCCCTGCCGGAATTATGGCTGCCCAGGCTGCAGCACTTGTAAAGGGAACCAAGGTCATGCTCATTGACAGCAGAGGCTATCTTGGAGGCAACATGACCATCGGCCTTCCGCTTCTCGGCTTCTTGGGCCGCAAGGGCAATGAAATCATCAAAGGTCTGCCGCTGCGTTTCGTGGAGCGACTCCGAGAAAGAGGCCAGGCCACACATCACAGAAGATGTCCGCTGCACGTGAGCCTTACAATGATAGACCCGGAGGGAACCAAGCACCTCGCGTGGGAGATAATGGAAGAATGCGGCGTGGAAGTGCTGCTCTATGTCTTTGCTACTGACGTGATTATGGAAGGCGACAAGTGCAAGGGCGTGATTATCGACTCCAAGAAGGGCAGGGAAGTGATACTCGCCAAGACCATCGTGGACTGCACCGGAGACGGCGACATCCTGTACCGTGCAGGAGCCGAGATGAATTATGGCAATGAAAAGGGTATCCCGCAGCCGCCGACACTCATGTTCTCCATGAGAGGTGTGAACAGCAGGAAACTCCGCGATGCCGTGGCTGACCATCCGGAAATCTACGATATCGATTATATTCCGAATGAGTTCTTCAGACCGATGGACAACTGCACCTTCGTGGGATTCCGCAACCAGATACGTCAGGCACGTGAAGCCGGATATCACCTTCCGGTAGAGAGAACCATCTTCATGACCGGTATGGCGGAAGACGAATGGTGGGTGAACATGAGCCGTGTCAATGGCATTGACGCGACTGACCCTCAGCAATATACACGAGGCGAGTACGAATGTATGCTCCAGAATGAGGAAATCGTGCGCTACCTCAAGGCATATATCCCTGGATTCGAGAATGCTTACGTGGATAGAGTGGCTCCGTTCATGGGTATCCGTGAAACCCGTAGACTCGTGGGCGAATACACACTTACGGAGCAGGACATCTTCGATTGCGCACGTTTCGATGACGTGATTGCAGTGGCAAGTTATCCGGTGGACCTCCACCATCCGGTAGGCGGAGACTGCTCGCTCTGGTGGTGTCCGGACTGCTACGACGTGCCTTACCGCTGCCTTATCCCTAAGAAAGTCGATGGCGTGATCGCTGCAGGAAGAGATATCTCCGCCACACATCTTGCGCTTGCGTCCGTAAGAGTCATGGGGCCGGCAATGTGTCTGGGAGAAGCTGCAGGAAAAGCTGCTGCCCTCGCCGTCAGGGACAAAAAAGAACTCCGTGACTTGGATGTCAAGGAGTTGCAGTCTGCCCTCAGAGAAGAAGGCGTATGGTTCAGAGACTGATCTGGACATTGATCAGAACATAGTCGGAGACTGATCCGAAAGTCGTCAGAATACGAACGGGAGAGGACGCGCGATGTTTTCGCGGTACAGTTCCTCTCCTTTTTCATTGCGGAAAACCACTTCCACAGGAGAATCCGACCTTGAAGCCTTGGCCTCGAAAGTATGGATGCATCCGGCCTTCTGGCGGTGTGCGTGATGCCTGGCAGGATGAGTCATCTGCGGCAGGTCATAAGTGAATACACTGACCGGGTCTTCCGTATGCGGAGTGCTGACTTTCAATGCCTTGCCGTTTTCGTATATTTCCACATAGTATCCAGGCATCCAGGTCCACCAGTTCACCAGCACTGAATTACGGAATTTGCCGGCAGAATAATCCACACGCTCAGGAGCGGCCTTGAGCAGAAGCTTGAAGCCCTCCGAGTTCCGGTAAGCCTCGCCCACACAGTTCAGGTCGTAGATGCTGTAATTGCGCACGCCATGTCCGTAAGTCTCGAAATGCAGTTTGAAAGGAGCATTGTCAATGCCCCGTCCGCACATCATTCCCGCTTCTGAGCCGTCGTTGCAGTACAGCAGATTCTCTTTCGGGGTTTCCCACATCATGCCGGAAGAGCAGGGGAGACCATACTGGAAAAGCGCAGGATATTCCTTCCTGCTGAAGAAGTCGAACTTGTGTATATGCCCGGCGAAATTCAGCGCCTTCTGCCTGAAACGCGTGCAAAGACTGTCAATGAACGCAAGCTGTTCCGCAGGCATTTTGTCCCGGCCACCATTTTTAAGGGAACCGCCGAAGAAAGGACAATGCGTACATATGAATACATTGCACGAGTCCGGTACATAACTCAGGTCCTTTTCGAGCCAGTCCAGCTGAGCCGGGAGGAACGCAGTCTCATAATTGCGGGCTCCCTTGATTCCCGGTGCCTTCTTGCCGCGGCCTTCATCATTGACATAAATGATATTGTCCAGGAACACCCAGTGTTCGTTTCCGATATTGACAGAATAACGGTCCGGGCCCCAGGTGCGGCGGTACAGCCAGCCCGAGCGGAAATCCACATTGTCCCCGACAATCGCTCCGTCGTGGTCGTGGTTGCCGGGCACAGAGTACATTTTCAGAGGCAGTTTCTGCTCCGCAATCACCTTGTAGGCATCATCCACATCGAAATCGAACTCGTACCAGAAAATGTCGTGAGACAAATCTCCCAGATTCATCATATAGACTGGACCGTCGGATTCCGCCGCCTTTTTCCGGATGAACGGAACCACTCTTTCACGGAACCGCCTTAGGTCATCCTTGTCCGGATCATTGCTAAGATGCAGGTCCGCAAGGAAAAGCACGGAATACCTCTCCTGATTCTCAGTGAGAAGTTCGAAATCGTGCCGTTCCACCTCGTCAGGAGACTTGGTCAGACGTGCCCAGAAACCGGGCCTGAGCCCATCCTCCGAAACCGCGACCGCATCCGAAGGAGTCGTTATAAATACCACACTGTCAGCCTTTTTGCTGTCAATGCAGTATCTGCCTTTGCTGTCAGTCAGGACAATGTTCACGCCGTCGCTGACCTGCACTCCGGCAAGAGGCTTTCCGTCGATGGTGACCTTGCCTCTGATATTGCCTGTCCTGACACAGCCGCCCGTGACAATGACAAGAGCGGCCAGGATATAAAGAAAATGCCTTTTCATCAGTTCTGTACAGCGGTTTTAGGCTTTCCCATAAGGCAGACTGCAGTGGAAATGATGCCGGCGATCGGACACCACCAGCTCCATGCGATGTAGGTCTGGCCGAAGAACTGTTTCTGGAACATCAGCGGAACCACGATGAGGGCACCGGTGATGATGGCAGCGATGACTGACTTGTTGTTGCCCCTCTTGGTGAAGATGGCAGTGAGGAACACGCCTATCATACCGCCGTATGCGAAACACATGATTCCGGTAGCGAAATCCACGAGATTCAGACCGCTGGCCTCCTGCATGACGGCAGTGACGATTGCGAACAATGTCAGAAGCATTCCCATAAGTCCGGCCATCCAGCGTGATGATGAAATCTGGTCCTTGTCGCTCTTGATGGCCTTTCCAAGTTCCTTACGGATAGGAAGATAGAGGTCGTCAACGAAACTTGACGCCATGGCATTGATGGCGGAGTTGAAACTGGAGAGCGCAGCAGCGAGAAGACCGGTGATCATTAGGCCGCGTACACCTGCAGGAATATGGTTCTTGATATACTGAGGGAACACGTCGCGCGCGTCAGTGAAGAATCCGGCGCTGATCTGTCCGTCGATGTAAGGGTCGTTGAGGAATTTCACCCAAAGCAGGAGTCCGATGCAGAGGAATGTCAGGACGATAGGAATCGCCAGCAGCTGTGACCAGATCAATGAAGTTCCTGCCTTCTTTACGCTCTTGCAGGCAAGTTGACGCTGTACGAATTCCTGGTCAGTGGTGTACTGCGCAATCTTGAAGAATGCAATACCTATCATACCGCCTATAATGGTGTATGGCTTGGAAAAATCCAGGCTCGGGTCGAACATCTTCACCTTGCTGCCCGGCTCCCAGCCCTGGAGAGTGCCGTCTGCAAGCAGAGCCGCATCCGCGCCAGGCATCTTCACCATACCGCCGGCAGTCAGCTGAGTCCAGATGTCAGCCAGGCTGAATCCCTTCAGCGAGCAGTACACCATCACGAGCGCGACCACTCCGGTAAAGGTCATCAGGAGGGTCTGGAATGTGTCAATGTAGAGAAGGCCCTTGATGCCGCCCATCATTGTATAGAAGGTCGAAATTATACCCAATATGATGATGGAACATACTATGAATGTGAATTCTATTTTTCCGAAAATGATGACTGAAACGGCTATGGCCGCGATGAAAAGCCTTGATCCTGAGGTGAAAAGCTGTCCGAGAAGGAACATCACGCTGTTCGTCCTCTTGGCTTTTTCGCCGAAGCGCTCACCGATGAAGCCGTAGATGGTGATGGTCTTGGCATTGTACAGTTTCGGCATAATCAGGGCGGCGACCAATGTGCCTCCCAGGATTGATCCTAAAAGATTGATGACGTATGTGAGGTTCGTGTTGAATCCGAGTTCCGGTGAGCCTACGAAGGTTCCTGCGGAAATCGTCGTTCCGGCTGCCGCTATAGCTACGATCCAGCCCGGCATTGACCTGCCTGCAACGAAATAATCTTCAATGTTCTTGTTCTTGTGGGAGAACAGATAGCCTATCGTTATCAATGCTCCGAGAAAAATGGCCACTATCAGCCAGTCTATGATACCCATATGATATTATGTGGTTTTAGTCTTAAAAATTACAAGACGCGAATATAATGATTTTTTTGTTTGCCCGGAATAATTTTTTGTCTAACTTTGAACCGATTTAAAACACTATATCTTATATGAACACCAATAATTCTGTGATGGCTCTTGCCACCCGATTCAATGACAAAGGCGACTGGACACTGGAACAGCAGTTCGTACTTCAGATGGGTTCCAGCTATCTTATGGCGCATGGTTTGGGAACCCCTCTTGCAAAAGATGCCAAGACAGAAATCAATATAGCTGAGGACGGAGACTACAGTCTATGGGTTCGCACGAAAAACTGGACCGCATTCTGGTCAGAGGGCAAGACTCCCGGCATTTTCCAGGTTTTGGTCGATGGAAAGGCTGACCCTTCAGAGTTCGGTATCGGCAAGACGCCTTTGGACGTGAAAGCCGGCATTGACTTTCCTGATGACATTGACACTTCCCGCGAAGCGAGAGCCGAAAGGGCTCAATGGTACTGGCAGAAGGGCGAAACTTATCACCTCACCAAAGGCAGCCACAGCATTGCCCTGCATGATCTGATGGGCCTGGACGGGCGTTGCGATGCGATAATCCTGACTTCGACGGACGAGGTCCCTGGTGACAGCCTGGAGGATTACAGGGCATTGCGCGAGGCTTTGCTCGGTCCGGGGAAGCCTGAAGATAAGGGAAATTATGATCTTGTGGTCATAGGAGCCGGAATGTCAGGCCTTTGCGCCGCCATCGCCGCTGCACGTCTTGGCCTCAAGGTGGCACTTGTCCAGGACCGTTATATCCTCGGCGGAAACAATTCGTCTGAAGTCCGCGTGGGGCTCGGCGGTCAGATCAATATGCCTCCGTACCCTTCGTTGGGATATATATTGAATGAAATCGGTCCGGACCGCATCGGCAATGCGAGGGGCGCCCACCACTATCAGGACTGGAAGAAGTGGGATGTGATCGCCGCCGAGCCGAACATCAGCCTTTTTGCCGGCTACACTGTGGTCAATGCAGAGATGAAGGACGGGAAGATAGTTGCAGTGACGGCTGTTGAGGCTACAAATCAGAATCTTATCCGTATAAGCGGAAATCTGTTCTCTGACTGTACCGGAGACGCCAATCTTGCCGTGATGGCGGGCGCTGCCACAATGATGGGACGCGAGGCGCGCAGTGAGTTCGGTGAGACGCTTGCTCCTGAAAAGGCGGATGATTTTACGATGGGAGTAAGCATCGAGTGGTATTGCGAGGACTGGAACACGCCTTGTTCTTTCCCTGATTCTGTTGACTGGGGACTGAAACTGGACGAGGATACTGTCGAGCCTGTGCACCGTGCCAACTGGTATTGGGAAGTGGGAATGCGTGATGACCAGATAGCAGATGCCGAGAAGATCCGTGACTACGGTATGTATGTGGCCTACAGCACTTTCTCATATTGCAAGAACCGTCTTGCCAAGAAAGAGGATTGGGAATGTACCCATCTGACTTGGGTGAGCCACGTGAGCGGCAAACGTGAGAGCCGTCGTATCGTGGGTGACCTTATTCTCCGCGAGCAGGATCTTACGAGACCTATTCCTTACGAGGACGGCACCTGCACCACGACCTGGCGCATTGACCAGCATTATCCGATGGAGAAGAACTCCGCCGACTACCCTGGAGAAGAGTGGATGAGCTACGGAAAGCTGATGCCTATCGACCCGTACGCGATTCCTTACCGCTGCCTCTATTCCCGTGACGTGCCGAATCTCTTCATGGCAGGCCGCGATATCAGCGTGACACACGTAGCCCTTGGCTCAGTGAGGGTTATGCGTACTTGTGCAATGATGGGAGAGGTCGTGGGAATGGCTGCCGCAGTATGCCGCAGAAGAGGGTCAATGCCTCGCGACGTCTATACGACCTGGTTCCAGGATCTCGTGGAACTCATGAAAAAGGGCACCGGCCGTACCGATGTGCCTTACACCCAGTTCTACCACCAGGTTGACAGGACCGGACATCAGGCTGAAGACCGCTAAAATAAGAGTGCTAAAAGAATAGTGGAGATGGGCGGATTCCCCCTTTGCGCTTAAAATTTTTTATATTCTTGGCTGTCAATTACTTAAAATTTTATAAAAATCGTTTTATGCGGAAACCGTGTCCCGTTTGTGTCTCGGCACAGGGGGTTGGTAAAGTGTTTGCTACTAATTATTTAGCGCCTTATTGGACAGAACTTTCACTCCAAATCTTCTAACATTTGTTAGATTTTTTTAAGCAGATTTATATCGACATCGAGGAAAAAATTTGCTCCAAATCAGATATGGTTTTGGGACGTGAATACGGCTTCAGTGTTATCTCTTTGGTTCCGCTTTTCTGTGTTCTGGAAACTGCGAGATACATTTGCTGGAGGTCATCGGACATATTCGAGATGGAAACATTGATGCCACTTTCAGAAGATTTCTTCAGTTCATTGTAGAACTCGTCCATAAAACTTCTTGTAGTAAACTGCACGCCTGAAAAATCCAAGTCAACGTCGTTTTCTTTATAACTATACACGGCAGAGAATATGTCATGAGCGGATATCCTGTTCAGAATATCACGGCCGATAAGTTCTTGTATCAGTATTGTTCTCATATTATTCAACGTATTTCAAATAACTAAATGTAGGCATATTGTTCGGAATCCTAAAGGATACTATGGTTCCTTTGAATTTGATTCCTAACGGAAGTTCTATGTATTGCGCCATTGCCTTATTCGCGGCGAAAGCAGCGTCTCCAGAAGCCAGAAGATATTCCCCGGATAGTCCTTTTGTAAGCATTTTGATAGTAGTCCTCAAACCGTATCCACGGTTTTCTGTTTCAGGAAGATTCTTGGCTGAGATTCCTGAAACGGCAGATTGGAGGGCCTCTATGTCGGAGCCGATTCCGGCAGTGCGAGGATTTTCCGAATAACTTCCCAGAAGAGTACCTCCGGTGTCTGCAATGCAGATGTCCGTGTATCCTTTTGTCGGATAGCTCTGAGCTGTTATATATCCATAGGGAGAGCGTGCGTGTTCAACAATGTTGTCGATGGTCTCTCCGATTATATACCTTAATCCGTTTTCTACATTGCCTCCAAAACAGCCTTGGGTGCTTAGTATAGACTGTATAGCAGAAAGGATGGCGTCTCTCTTGTCAGTTCCTGCAATGTCTGTTGGAAATTTTATGACAGGGATGTACGAGTTGCCAGAGAACTTTGCCATAAGAATCTTGAATTCGGAAGCTCTCATTATTGAGGCATTGATACCGCCATCAATAAAATGTACAGTGCTCAAGTATGAGTTTGTCGCAGAGAATGTTGGTTTCGGCTCAATGCTCTCTAAAAATACCAGTGCCGGCAATAGGAATGACGGCATAACGAAGCTTATTCCAGACAGTGAAATATCTTGGTCTTCTGACACGGAAATCTCGTGGCAGAATTTGACGGCGGATAAGAATCCTCTGGAAAGTTTGTCGTCACGAACATTTATGATTGGGCGTATGGTCATAACTATTTTTGACTCAATATTGATAAAAGTTTATTGATCTGAGCGTCTTTTTCTTTGATCTGAGCGTCTTTTTCTTTGATGCGTTCATCCAGAATCTCTATCTGGGCCTTCAGGACGTCCGGGGAGTCGGAATAATATTGTCGGTTGTCGATAGGAGAATTATTGTTTTCGCCATTAATCATTACTCCTGAATTATTTCCTCCTACTTTTTGTGACATATCTCCGCGCAGCATAGTGCCTTCACCTGTCATCAGCCATCCAGGACTAATGGTGGGAAAGTTATGAACAATGCTCTCTAATTTCTCAGGAGAAATAGATCTTCTCATATTTCTAACATATCCTGTAGATAGCCCGCAAGCTTTTTCAAACCTATTAATACTGATTTTCTGAGAATTAATAAATTCTATAAGTCTTTGTCTAATAGCGTTTTCCATAATCAACGATAAAATACTTTGAAAAATGTTCATAATTTTCTTGTTAATTATGAACAATGTTCTTACATTTGCATCGGGTTCTAACAAATGTTAGAAGAAATGTTATAACAAATGTTAGATAATCGCGGTAAATATAATGAAAAATTATGAGACAGACACAGAGGAAAGAGCGGGACAAGGTTATCAAGTCCGAGTACAGGGAAATGGTTCGGCGCGGTTCTCCGATTTGGGAGGCAAAGGAACAGCTGGCCGCGAAATACGGAATGTGTTCCCAGTCGATACATAGAATAGTAAAGAACAGAAGAGCCGGAAACAGGCAGGTCAAGAATAGTTAAGTTTTATGTGTTAAGAGCCATGATGATGCAAGCGAACTTTATACTTCAGAACTCTCCGATGATGGAGAAACTGCTGGCCATTCCAGATTTGGTGGCCGGGAATTTATACCCGACGCTTCCTGTGTGTATGAATAGAATCGATGTTGGCAGCAAGGTACAGCATAATAGCATTCTGAATGACGGCGCAGTACTTCATCTGTCGTACAGGGTGACGAAAGTGGAAAAGGGTTGCATCGCATGGCTTGATTTGGAAAATTTCAAAATCTCATAAATCGTCATCTGGAATCAATCCGAACCCGGGAGGGCAAGGGTAAGTAAGGATCCGCCGGAGTGAACCTGGATAGGCGTCCGGCGGACAAAACGGAGGAAGGTGCGGATATGGAGTGCCGCACGGGATTGTCTGATAAGCATTAAAGGTCTCGCGTCAGAGAAGCCCAGGGCCACAGGGAGGTTCGATTCCTCTCCCTCCGACAACCGCAGCGATGCGTTCTATAGTCTAGTAAATTGTACAGGAAGGGTAGTTCCGCGGGTGGCGCGGTGCAAGCGGTCGGAATCAGAAACGGCGCAGCTGCAAGGGACGGTTCGAGTCCGCCCTACCCTGCGAATCAAAACACATGAATTATGACAGTAAAAGATTTGAAAGACTATCTCCGTCATTATCACGAGGATGACGAACTCTATGTCGTTACAGATTGGTCGGCAAAGAGGGATGGCGTAATAACAGCGCTCAAGCCTCTTAAGGACGTAACATTTCAGTCGGTCTGCTCGGATTGCGACGAAGTCCATCAGGTTCTGCTTGGATTTTAATGCAAAAGCCCGGCGGACCGGGCTTTTAAAGAGTTATTTCTGAAGTTTCGAATAGTAGAGGATGGCGTCGTTGATGTATTTGCATTTGTTGCTGCCAAGTGCTGAAAGGATCTCGTCAACTTCTGGCGTGGAGCGGAAGTTATAGGCCTTGCCATGAGGGATTGCTTTCCTGCCGGCACCGGAGCGGGCGCCTCCCCAGTTTTTAGAATCGGTCAAAGATGAATTTTTGTTTTCCATATTGTTTTGTAAATTTGTGTCACCTACCAGAGGGGAGGCTGAATCTCTCAGCCTCCGTTGGTAAATTAGATTGCGATTTCTATCGTGAATCTGATTTTCCAAATCTTAAAAATGAATTTCGCGGTCATTTCTGTAAGACTTTGGTAGGTTTTTTCTTACTCCCTTTCAAGCGTTTCAGATTTCTCTTTTGCGATTCTGTTCCTCAGAACCGCAATACAAATATACGCATTTATCTTGAATTAACAAAGAAAAATCAAGATTGTTTTCGATTATTTTCAGAAAAATCCACCTTATCGGCTTCTCTGATATAGTAAAACAATAAAATGGCAAAGTATGGTATATGGATATTTGCGAGTGTCTTCAGACAAGCAGGACGTGAATTCGCAGAAACAGGGCGTGGAAGCCTTCGCAAAGGCTAAAGGATGGGAAATTGAGAAGTATATCTCCGATGAAGGCATCAGCGGCGGAACGGACCCGGACAGAAGGAAACTCGGCCCGATGTTGAAAAAGCTTCAGAAAGGAGACATTGTTATATGCGGCGAAATATCGAGATTGGGACGTGACCTCTATATGGTTATGGATGTCCTGCATTTCTGTATGACGAAAGGTGTCGTCATCTACACGGTGAAAGACGGCTTTGTTCTTGGGGAAGACATTCAGAGTAAAGTGCTTGCCTTTGCGTTCGGGCTATCCGCCGAGATTGAAAGGCAGATGTTGAGACAACGGACACAGGAAGGCCTGCGGCTTAGAAAGCGAATGGGGATCCTGTTGGGAAGGCCGCCTCGAAAAAAAATGTCTTACGATTATGCCCCATTGGCAAAACATAAGGAACTGATTATCGATCATTACAACAATGGCGTTTCCGGGAGAGAGATTGCGAGATTGGTAAAGGTGGACAGGAATACACTTCACAGGGCTCTCGTGCGTTGGGGTGTGTGGGTGCCCAGGTTGAAAAATGATCGAGGGCCTAAAACCATAGAAGAGGCTAAATCAAACCTGGAGAGAAGGGAACATGCGCGCCGCACAAAAAACCGTATGGAACACAGCATAAAACAGTGTGATAGCGGGATTGATGCCGGCCAGTTGAAGATTTACATTTTAGCCGATATGACTATACCGGAAATTTCTGAAAAATTCCCAGGCAACACTTACGATGAGGTGTATGCGGCAATAGATTGCAATGATGACCTTAATATTCTTTATCGCAGTCATGCGCAAAAGAAATTGTTGAAGAAAAGAGTATGAATAAACATGGTTATAAACTCACAGAGAAGGGCGAGGCGAGCCGAGAATTCGGCCGGTTGTTTGGGCTGCCGCTTGGTGACTATTACGATCCCCTGATTTCACTCTGTACATTGAGGGTCAGTATCGATATTGTCAAGTTGGACGAACGGTTGCATCAGGAATGGGGCCCTTATGAAGAAAGAGGGCAGTCCATGAATGATTGCATATTGGAACATTATGGCCACGATGCTGTTGCCTTGATTGAAAAGATGTTTTGAATTTTTAATTATGTACACGGACATTGATAAAACCGGGCGGGTGTCGGTTTTCGAACTGGACCCGGTCGAGGTGAAGATTCTGACGGAAAGCATCGGACATTTCATCGATGCGGCCACCTCGGTAAGATCCATCGAGGGCGGACAAGAAACCACCATCCGGATGGCTGAAACAATGCTACGGAAAATTAGAAGTTGTCAACTATGATCAAGAAAGAAGACATATTCGATGCGACGGACGGAGGCAAGGCGGTAATCACGCATTACTACCCTCAGAGCTCCGCCTGCTTCCGCGGTTCCGGAAGCAAGAACTTCCGTATCAGGGAGGATGACAAGAACCCGTCTGCCACTGTGTTCTGCAAGGACGGAATCTGGTTCGTCCAGGACAAGGGCGGTTCTGACAACAAGGCCAGGACTGCGATCCAGATTGTCCAGGAGGCTGAAGGTCTCGGTTTCCCGCAGGCGATAGAATGGATTGCGCGCAAATTCGCGCCCGCGCTGCTGGAGGACAAGGGGGCTTATGACAACAGCAAGCCGCAGCCGGACATCGAGGAGGTTCCAGGACAGCCGTCCATTACTATACAGGTGAGGAAGTCTGGAGAGTTCACGCAAAAGGAACTGGACAGGCTTGGCTACAGGATCACGAAGGACCTCTGCGACCAGCTCTGTCTCAAACCTCTTGATTATTACATCACGGCGGCCAACAAGAAAGGCAAGAGCTACAAGATATCGGGCAATGACAATTATCCGATGTATTTCTACGACTATGGCAAGACCGGAGCCGACGGCCATACTTGGGGAAAGATATATCAGCCGCTGGGCGATGTGCGTTTTCTTTATTTTGGGCAGAAGCCGGAAGACTTCTTTTTCGGAGACCGGGACTTTCTGGCCGCTTATGCCAAGGCGAAGAAGGGCATATATCCCGGACAGGTGGAAGCTGATGACGAAGGCGGGGAAGAGGTGCAGATGAAATGGAAGCAGCTCATCATCTGTTCCGGTCCTTCCGATGCGTTGAACGTGAGAGGCGCTGATGCGGGCTATCATGTCTGCTGGCCGAATAGTGAGACAGCCGAGCTGACGGAGTACCAGATGGGGCTTCTCAGCCAGTTGGCCGAGAATATCTATATCCTGTATGATATCGACGATACGGGAATTGCGAACATGTACAAGACCGCGCTGCGTTATCTCGATCTCAAGATCATACAGCTGCCGAATGAACTGAAGAACTACCGGGACCGCAAAGGAAAGCCGTGCAAGGACGCCAAGGACTTCTTCGTGCATTTCCGTCGTCCGGAGAACCAGAACCCGTACAAGTTCTTCAGCGATCTGGTGAAACTTTCCGGCGGACTGAAGTTCTGGACTGTGAAGCCGGCGAAGACTGGCTTTACGTTTGACATAAACAACGAGCAGCTGTATTCGTTCCTCCAGGCCGGGGGCTTCTACCGCATCGCGTCCTCGGCCAATGCCAAGGGCTACACGTTCTGCCACATTCACGACAATGTCGTCACGCTGATAGATGAGCAGGCAATCGCATCGACGGTCTCAAGCTATTTGCTGGAGTATCTGAAGACGCATCCAAAATATTACTCCCAGACACTGGCGAATACGATATACAGGAGCAATCAGATCCGTCTGGCCAGTCTTGAGAAACTGAAGGTGATAGAGCCTAATTTCAAGAGCTGGAATGAGACGTCTGACCATTTCTTCTTCCGCAACGGGATCTTCCGCGTGTCCGCCGACGGGCTGAAGGAAGTGAAGCCGGCGGACTGTCCGTGCATGGTGTATAAGAACAAGATCCTGGAGCATGACTTCAAAGTGGAGTCTCCGTTCTTCGATATCGAATATACGCCTGAATATGCGACCCTGCTGGCACAGCTGAAAGCTGCCGTCCCCCAATCCCCCGAATTTTTCTTTTATAAGAAGTCAATTGACGCTCTAGGGGATGCAGGCAAGTATCGTCTCAAGATTCTGAGAAATGACCTGAATTTCATGCAGTACGTGTACAATACCGGCAGGACATACTGGAGGAAGGAGGAAATCGGTATCCCCCTCAGTGAGGATGAGAAGGCTGAACATGACTTGAACTTCATCAACAAGGTCATGGCGCTGGGCTTTCTGATGGCCAAGCACAAGAACGCCGGCCAGCCTTATGCGGTATTCTGCATGGAGACTGAACAGAGCGATGAAGGTACGCACCTGGGAGGTACCGGCAAGTCCCTGTATGCGTCCAGTCTGGAGCAGATGAGGAAACAGCTGTTCATCGACGGCCAGAACCTCCAGCCGGGCAAATATGACTTCCTCCTGCAGGGTGTGGAGAAAGGAATCACGGACAACGTCTTCATCGATGACCTGAACAACAGCGTGGACCTCCATAAGTTCATGCCGATGATCACGGGCAAGATGGTGGTCAATGCAAAATATGTCGCATCCTACACCATTGACTTCAAGGATTCTCCGAAAGTGGTGTTCACGTCGAACCATGCTATCAGGAATTTCGATGCGTCGCTGCGGCGCCGTACCTGGTTCGTGGCGTTCACGGACTATTACCATGCGGATGATCCGCAGAGAGGTCTGAAGGAGCGCAGTCCGCTGACGGAGTTTGGTACCAACTTGATTTCGGACTATTCTCCTGAGGATATGAACAAGTTCTATAACTTCATGCTGAACTGCATATCGGTATGGATGAAACTCCAGGTCCGGATACAGCCGCCGATGCGGGATATCGAGAAGAGAATTCTCCAGAAGTCGCTGTCAGACGAGTTCCTGTTCTGGGCTGAGGACTGGTTCACTGAAAATCGCCTGAACACACTCGTGAAGAAGGATGACGCTTTCGAGGCTTACAAGGCTACCTTGCCACCGAAGTATGCGCTGCTGATGAAGATGAAGTCCTTCAAGACGAAACTCATCCAGTACTGCACGTATAAGGATTGGGATTTCAATCCGGAGTCGCTCATGACGACGCAGTCGGAGCGGGAGCGTAACGACATCCGGCGCAAGGTGAACTATGAGGACGTGTATTTCTTCTATATAGACACCAGGAAGAACGGACAAGTCTCCGACAGTGCGTCAGAGAGTCAGAATGTGGCGACGGTGTCTGACGAATCCCTGGGGAAGCCGCCTTTTTAGGCCGGATCTCCGCGGATTTCCAGAGGTCTTTTTGGCCTCTTTTTTTGGACCCGATGAGACAAGGAATCGTCTCATATACTTTTTGTCTTTTTTCTTTGACCATCTGACGCACTAAAGGGAAGAGAGGATATAAGTGATTGAAATAGAAATAGTTCCAGTGCGTCAGTTTAGTGCGTCAGATTAGGTCATTTTGGTTTTGTTGACGCAATAAGGTCGAAAGTGGCGATTTATGCTGAAATCTTCTGACGCACTTAATAATCAATGAGTTAGGTTGTTTTGGGCTATTTTGGGCGTCAAAGTGCGTCAGATTGATTTGACACACAAAACGCATTGATAATCAGATATTTATATTTAGTGCGTCAGTGCGTCAGATTATTTCGGAAAAAAGTGCGTCAGAAGTAGAATTTTGGTAAAACACTATAAAACTATGGCTAAGAGTGAAATTATAGATGGTTTGAGAATTGCCTACAACGGGCGTTCTTTTCCGGTATGGAAGTATGACGAAGTTCCGGCGGAAATGAGGCCGGCGACGCCGCGCGACCTGTGGTATGGCAGGCCTGTGCTCTTCCAGCTTCAGTTGGGTGCGGATGCCGGGAAATATTGCACCGGCATCGTGAGATCTTCGACCATCTGCGTGTTGCGCGAGTACATGAATACAGGCGTGCCGGTTTACGTGAAAGATTGACCGGCAAATCATTGACAATGTGAAGAATAATTCGTATATTGTGTTGAATTTTAATTATTTACGAGTATGGTAGATGTCGAGTTGAAAGTGAGTTCACAGATATTGGCAGACTTCCTGACGTTCCTGTATCCTCCGGAGGAGGACGGGATTCTGGCAGTCAAGTCTGACGTGTTCGGAAAACTGCTCGTGGCTCATCTCAGGGGCAGCGACATCCCGGTTACCGCCAGGTCCGGCGATTTCATGGTGAAACTGAGGATGCCCATTAACGACATCACCAGGCACTTCGAGAAACTGTGGCCGTATTACAATGAAGCCGATGAGGCGTCATTGAACATGGCATTGGCGGCAGTGTTCGACATGGATTTCGCCGGCTATTACAGGAAGGGGGAGTCTCTTGGCTATCAGAAGAAGGACATTGTCGATGCCTTCATAACTTCCAGGAAGTTGTTCTCTACGGACTGCTTCGATGCGTTGCACAAAAGGGTGTACCGCAAAGGCCAGGCTTCTTTCGAGGCCATCAAGCAGCGTCTGATCCGGAAAGCATATTATATCGATGAGTCTATAGATTATAAAGGTTTGGGAAAATGATACGTATAGTTGACCAGTTGGTGGCATTGAGCCTTGATGAGGACAATGCCGAGGAGATGAAGCTTCCGTTGGTGCCGGCAACAGCATCTGTGACTATTGAGGATACGGCTGAGACTGAAGGAGTGCTCAGGACCATATCCCTTGCGGCCGTGCTGTCATCGTCTGTGAGGATATTGAACCACAGGCTGGTTCTTAAAGTGTTCTACTGTGACGGAGGAAAAGATGTTCTTGGATCTGAGGACCTTCCGTTGCGGCTGGATGTGAAGACGTCTGACCAGATCAGGATTTCCGCAAAATACAGGACTCGGGAATATTGAAAGCCCGTGTCCTTTCTATAGAGGGGGTATTCTCTACTTTTGCATCAGGTAAGATATATCTGTATGAAAAAGGTGAATACTTTCGAACTTGCCCGTGATATAATGCGTAGTCTCTGGTTCGTTTCCGAGCCGGAGAAATTGATGCGTGTCGCACGCGAGTTCCTTGCAAAGTCGCCGATAGTCATGGATGCGGCCGGTCCGGAACTGATGGAATATTCGGGGACCAAGATGGCAGCAGCTTCAGGCGACAAGAAATCAAATCGTAAAAGAGTCATGATTGTGCCTATTCATGGCACTATGACAAAATATGATACGTGCGTATCGTATGGAGCTCAGACTCTGGCTGGAGTCATGGAAGGCTATGTTGATGATGCCAGCGTTGCCGGTGTTGTCATTGACATTGACAGTGGCGGTGGTTCCGGCAATGCCGTGCCTCCGTTGGTCGCTGCGATCAAGAAACTCCAGGATGCCGGGAAGCCGGTATGTGTCCATTGCGACCTCTGCGGTTCTGCGGCATATTGGGTTGCGTCCCAGTGCGATGCAATCTATATGGACAACAAGACTTCTGAAGTCGGCTCCATCGGCGCATATTATCTGTTCTGTGATGATTCTGCGCAGAATCCCATGACTGGTGAAAAGTGGATATCTATTTATGCACAGGAATCGGAGGACAAGAACTATGCGTACCGCCAGGCTCTGGAGGGCAATGTCAAGCCGGCTCAGGAAGAGCTGGCTGTGCATGTGAAGATGTTCCAGGATGACGTGATGTCCGGAAGGCCGGGAATCTTGAAGGACGAGAAGGGCGTCCTGACCGGAAAGATGTTCATCACTTCTGATGCTATACGTCTGGGGATGGCAGATGCCTGCAAGTCATTGAAGGAAACTGCCGAGGTCGTGATGGCGTTGGCCGGTCTCTAATCTGAAAACCAAATTCTCTAAAAAATGAATAAGAAATCATTATCAAATTCCAAGATGGGCCAGCTTGTTGCCCGTCTTCTCGGAAAGCCTCAGCTGGAGGTCAAGGATGGCAAGGTTTCCCTCTCGGAAGAGGAGAAGAAGACCATCCGCGACACTTACGGTGAGCCTTTCCTGGCAAAACTGGAAAGTGTGGACATCGAGGATGACAGCGAGTCCGCGCTGGATCTTTTCAATGCGGCTGTTGAAGCGAAGACCGCGGAGGCTACTGCGGCATTGACGGCTCGTATCAAGGAGCTTCAGGGCGATGTCCTGGCTCTGACTAATGAACCGGAACCGAAGCCTGCACCGGTTGCAGGTGTTCCTGCAGGTTCACCTGTGTTTGCCATCAACATGAAGGCAAAGCACAACAAAGTGGTGGCAGAGGCTCTCAATTCCGCTAATCCTCTTACATTCGGTGCTGTTGCCGATTCCGGCATTGATATCACCGATCTCAATGCGGAGTTCAGCATGGTGATGCCTCCGAAGGCGAAACTGGAGCTTCTTACCAAGAGAATCTACAACGGATTCCCTGACTCTAAGTATATGACACGCATCCAGGCGAATAGTGATTATATCGCGTCTGCCGCGATAATGTCTGAGGTGTCACAGCAGTTCACACCTAAATGGACTCCTAAAGGTAAGGTGAATTTCACTCCTGTCAGGATTCCGTACAGAAGGCATAAGATCAATGTCCTTATCCAGCCTGCCGAGATTCTGAAGAGCTGGCTTCTGTTCCTGTACGAGCAGGGCAAGACAATGGCCGAGATGCCTATCACCAGATATATCATCGAGAACCACATCTTGCCGAAGGTGCTTGATGACATTACATTGTCGATGATCGCGAAAGGCAAGTTCGTGGATGCCGGTAATGTTTCCGACGGGGATGAGGGCAAGGCTGCCAAGAATTCAATGGACGGCTTCGAGACTATCCTTGTAGAAGGCAAGAAGGACGCAAAGTGTAAGATCAACTTCTACAAGAATGCCAAGAACCCGATGACTCTTGGAGACCAGGAAGTCCTTGATTACATCAATGGCTTCGTGGATGCAATCTCCGGCATGTTTGCAAATGTGGTGACGGTATTCTGCTCCGAGCAGCTGCTGACAAAGTACAAAAGGGCGGATTTTGCTATCAACGGCAAATATACAGGTGTCGAGACCGACGGAGTCATCCGCTTCACAAACTTCCATCTCGTGCCTCTCAGGTCGATGTATAACTCCCAGATCATCTTTGCGACACCGCAGGAGAATTTTGTGGAGCTCGTGGATTACAGCAAGGCGGAGAGCTGCATCACCAAAATCGAGGAGAGCAACTACGACGTGAAGGTTTTCGGCGAGTATTCTCTTTCTACAGGATTCAAGATTGCAGAGGCCGTGTTCGCTTCAGTTCCTGACGGATACGATCCGTCGTCGACCATCGCATCCGGTGAAGCCGAGTTGGGTGACAAGTGGGTGAACGGCTCGGCCGTCGCACATGCCAAGGAGAACCCTGCCCAGGAGACTGCCTAATGTGAAATTCGGGGAACTCCCTGCGGGTTCCCCGGTAATAATAAAAGAGTATGTACACGAAAGTAAGTATTCCTAAGAACGGAGACGGAGCAGGTTGCCCTGTTTCCAGATCATCAAACATCATCATCATCGACGTGGATGACATCAAGGTGGAGCCGACCAGAGAGGTTGGCAATACTGCCTTGAAAGGAGACCTTGAGCTCGTAGAGGGCGCAAAGGCTGTTGCAATCTATGCGACACCCACTACCATTACTGAGACTGAGGAGTTTTCCGGCGACGCTGATGCGCGCGGTGTAAAGCAGGGAGTTGAATACGAACACCCAGGCAATAGCGCGGAAATCAAAGGCTTTTCCGAGGCTTTCATGAATAGGGGCGTTGTCATTCTCGTGACCGACTGTGACGGAACTGCCGCCGGCAGGACTCAGATGTTCGGCCGCAAGTGCAACCCGTTGTTCATGAGTGCCGAAAGAACCGGAAACAACGAGGCCAACAAGCGCAAGTTCACTTTCAAGCAGGAACTGAACGACAAGTTCCTTCCTGGTGACTACACTGGTACAATGCCGGCGATTGCCGATGCGGCAAAACCTACCGGCGAAACCGTCTAGCCATGAGCGAGAAGAAAAGCAAGACTGAGGCTCCCGAACAGGAGGCTCAGTCTCCTGAAGTAGCGCAGGCGGCTCAGGGGGCCGATGTGAACAAGGAACCAGCTGCTGTTGTGGAGCAGGAAGATGTTCAAGCTGCTGTCGTCGTGCTCGCATACAAGGGCACTGAAGAGCAGGTGAAAAGAGTATGGGAGAAGATGGCCGTACTGCCGATGATTGTTCTGGCATATTATGACGAGGAGAAACTCCAAGACGTATTGGCTAAGATTGTCGCGGATGAAAGCATTGCTGATGACTTCATCTTTGTTCCGGCCAACGTGATCCCATGCAAGCCTGTAAACTTGGAGGAGCTGTCGGTGCCATACGTTTACACGACGTCGCGCGGTGAAAGGATCTACAATAGCCGTGTGCCGATGGCATTCGGGAAGTCGAAGCTGGTGGAACTCCTGGCAGCTTCAGACGCCAAGGACGATGAGGAGTTTATCCGCGTATATTACGGGCGCTACAGGCACTATCCTGTCGAAGTCGGATTCACGTTCGGAAACTTCATTACACCAGTTACCAGGGCAAATCCTTGCGAGCATGGAGTGATGGAAGCTTTGGTCAGAAAACGCTTCATATCTGCAAGCGCTGAAGGATATAAGGCAATCAGCTCCCTTATCGAGAAAACATTGCTGAGTTAGTATGAATGATATAGACAGATGGATTCGTCAGGGAGCCGAGGTCAATGAAGGACTTCGGCTTCTTGGTATATACGCGCCGAACAGATGGCTTGACGAGCTCGTCCGGAAGGCTCCGCGTTTCAGGTATCTCCTGGAAGAGAAGTTGAAGACATTTGCCGATTGCACTGCCCAGAATAACAGTCTGTCATCATTGTCGCTAAGCCAGGAGTATGGCAACAACTTCAGAAAGAAGTGGCCGTTTCTTGGCGATGCTGATTGCCCCGCGGAATTGAAAATCCTTGCAGCTGACATGATAACGGCATGGCATGATTTCGTCGACGAGCATGAGAATCTGTATTCCTGCACGACGCCCGAAACTTGCTATGACACAGCGGAAAGAGTGATAAAAAGTTTTACGCAAAATCGGAATATCCGTTCCGAATTTGCGTATTACAAAGAGCACCATTCTGTGCTGGGAAAGCATCCGATTTTCGGAGCGGTGAAGAGGCGCGAAGCCTTGCAGAAGATGACGGTTTCGGAACTGTTCAGGAGACAGAAGAATCTCATCGGCGCGATATGGCGCGTGAAGTCCGAGATGAAAAAGAACGACCGTCCGGATCTGAAAATTCAGAGGGAAGAGAGATTGCGGATGAAGGAAAATGAACTTGAGGAAGTAAACAGGATAATCGAAAGTTATAATGGAAGAAAACAATGACATCAGGCAGCACATGTCCGATTCGGAGAAGGTGAGTTGGCTTGCGGCTTGCGGCTGGACGGAGGAAGATATCGCAAAGTCTTTGGGCATGTCCCATAGGGCTTTTATGGGTAGGGTCGAAGATCCTGCGGATGAACTTTTCGACAGTGTGGTACGGGGACGTCTCCAGAAGCGGGCGGAGGTAGAAATCAATATCGCGCGGTTCGCAGCTGCCGGCGATACTGACTCCATCAAGCAGTTCTCGGAAATTGTCCGTGACAGGTCGTTCTCCATTTCCAAGCTGGATCTGTTCGGTGGCGCGGAAAAAGAGGGTGCCTTCCAGCGGATTCAGGACTATATCGCGTCCGGCTCCAAAGGCACGCTGAGCGAGAAAGAGCAGGTGTATGTGGATATTCTCACACTTATCTATTCTCTCGACGGGCAGTATGGGAAGCGCAGGACAATAAAGTTCCTGACGGCCGCACCGTTCAACTTCAGTTATGATCATGCTTCTGACATGTACAGCGAGGCCACCGAGATGTTCTATTGCAACAGGAAGATTTCCAAGGAAGCGCTGCGGAACAAAATTGCAGACCAGTTCGACGCTCTCTATATTGCCGCCAGAGATGCGGCGCAGACTTCCAGGGATTACGAGGTGGCTGCCAATATTCTTGCGAACAAGGCTAGGGCCTTGCAGCTGGACAAGGATGATCCTGTAAAGCTTCCGGCTGAGATGTATGTCAAACCGTTCCGCGTATTGTCATTGACACCGGAGTCGATTGGTCTGCCGGCGGTGAACAGACAGGAGCTTGGGCGCCAGATAGAGGGCCTTGTCGCGCCTGAGATGGTGAAGAAGCGTCTGAAGATGGAGGCCGGTGTCACAGATATGAACGTGGAAGAGATATTGAGCAATGGGGTACAGGAAGAAAGTTAATACGTCGAGGACCGAGTCTGCATCGGTTCAGTATCAGAACAAGTTCGCACAGGTTACGTCTTTGGTCTCGGCTTGCCAGTGCGTGGCTGTTCTTGGCCGTGGTGCCGCAAAGACTACGGACATTCAGGCAGAGAGATTGTTTGATGTGATTTATGAGTTGCCCGGGGCACCGTGCGTTTGGGTGGCTGATACTTTCAATAACCTTTCTTCCAATATCCTTCCGGCAGTTCTTGAGGGCCTGGAGCGGAAGGGACTGAAAGAAGGTGTTCACTATGTCGTCGAGAAGGAGCCTCCCCAGTTCTCGGAGGCGGAGAAATCGGATCTTCCGTCTTGGCTGAAGCCTCATTTTTGGAAGCCGTTCAATAAGCTTGTGTCGTATAAACGCACGATTGTTTTCTATACGGGCACCAATATCCGCTTCGGCTCGCTCGACCGGCCATCAACATTGGCCGGAGCTTCCTATGTGTACGTTTTCGGGGATGAAGTCAAATATTTCAAGGAGGAAAAGATTTCCAATCTTCTGAAGGCTGTTCGCGGTTATCGTGCCGAGTATGGACACAGTGTGTACTATCGCGGGTTCTCGTTCACGACGGACATGCCGGATACCTCACACGTCGGCGAATATGATTGGGTTCTGAAATATGCGGCCAGCATGAATGTGCCGGCGATACTCCTTGTAATCCGTGCGGGTCTTGTATATAATGAATCTCTGCAGGAGTGTGTGGCCGCAAGGGACAAGTGGGTGAAGACCGGCTCGCAGGAAGATTATAATGAGTTCAGGAACAAGTGTCGTACTGCCGATCTGTGGCGCTCCAGATGGCAGGAGCTTCGGATGAGACCGGAGGCAAGGACCTTCTTCATCCAGGCATCCAGTTATATCAATGCCGATATCCTTACAGAGGAGTGGTTCTCTGATGCGATTGCCGCGCAGCTGCCTGACCTCAAGACTGCCATACTGTCGATGAAGCCGACGCTTGATTCCGGGGACAGGTTCTACACGGCATTGGCCGAAAGGCATTTCTATTATGACGGAATCAATGAGTCTGCATACGACGACATGAACATGATGGATGCGGAAGACTGCCGCGTCCTGAAGTATGTGGATATGGACAAGCCGCTGATGGCGGGCGTTGACTTCGGCAATATGTGCTCAATGTCTGTTGCCCAGAACTGCAAGGAGGGAACAAGGGATTGCATCCGTGTGATCAAGTTCCTACACACGCTGCCTCCTGACTATGTCCCCGAGCTCGGGAAAAAGTTCAGGCGCTATTTCAAGCCGCTCGGCTCCCGCATTCTGAAACTTTATTATGACCGTGCCGGCAATGCCTACAAGTCTGTAGGAGAAGACCAGGTCAGCAAGCTGAAGCGTGCCATCGAGTATGACGGGAGCGAGCGCACCGGCTGGACGGTTCAGCTCATGTCCATCAATCAGGGCAACATTCCACAGCCTGAAGAATATGCGTTTATGCAGGAACTGTTCTCGGAGACGAATCCTAGACTTCCGGTAGTCCGCATCGATGCTTCGGCTGCCAAGTATCTGAAGCTGTCACTGGAAAATGCGAGGACAAAAGTGAAGTCCGGGATTGTGTTCAAGGACAAGAGTACTGAGAGGCTGCCTGTGGATTTGCTTCCTACACGGTCAACCAATCCGTCCGACTCTTTCAAGTATCTTACTATGACCAAGCAACTTAGGCAGATAGCGAAAGGCCGTGTGCCTGCCTCATCCGCTTCCTCTGATCCTCAATGCCGTTAGCGTCATTCTGTCATGGCATCGCCATATATCACTCCGGATGCGGTTTGCAATCGCATCCGTTCCGGAGCGCGGTCGAGCTCTTCTGTGACGATAAATAGATGTTTTGTCGGGAAAATTCAGCCAAGTGCCGCATTTTTAGCGGATTGCGCGTAAAATGGTGTCACGTCAATGCTGTTTTACGTTGTTTCTGACATTGAAAATGGCAGTTCTTGTCATCGGTCCAGCTGGCGCGCTGTCCTTTATTGGGGCGTCGCCAAGGCTTACCTTTGTGCCATGAATGTTTATGAAGCCATTGAAAAGATGAGGAAGCTTTCTGCTGCTGGCGAGAGCTTCAGTTTTACGTTCATGTCATACAACAGCAGTACAGGCAAAAGTGATGGCGTTGTAGAAGTCCGGCATGGTATGCTGAGGGTCAGACAAAGCGCTGATTATAATAAGAATGCCGAGTATATGGAGTCTTACATTGACTTGGACACTGGTGAGTACAGGCAGTTCTGGCAGCCTCTGCTGATGACTTTTGAAGGAGAAAAAACAATATTGATATGAAGAAGAAAATTTCAGATCATACCTGGATAAAGGTCCTGGATGACGGGAGGGCGTTCACGTTGTCTAATAAGAGAGACAGCGGGCTTGACACTATCCTGTGGCAGGCTCAGGAGCGGAATTGGGAGTATATGCCGGCAACCGTCTGCGGGCAAAAGATAATTCCGTATGGCTCGGACAATATGCTGCCGTCGCGGTTGCGCGATGTGCTGGACGGGAACAATCTCGGACCAGGCATCTTGGAGCGCCAGATGGGGCTTCTCTTCGGACAAGGGGTGTTTTTGTCGCGTCTGGCCTTCGAGGATGGCAAAATTATCCACCAATGGCTGGAAGACAAAGAGATACAATCGTGGCTGGATGACTGGGATTATATTGCTTATATCAAGGGCTGCATGACAGATTATTTGCATCTTAAAGGCTTCTTTGACGCCAGATACCTGACGCGCGGGCACAGGATTGGAGGAGAGAAGCGGATATCGCATCTGGAACACATTCCAGCTAAAAATGCGCGGCTCGAATGGACCGACACACGCAATATTGCGGATGTGAAGCATATCGTAGTCGGGGACTTCGAGCATTCTTGCATTGGAACAGGAGTACGGGTTTATCCTGTGTATGACAGGCGCGATCCTGGCAAGTATGCCGCTTCTGCGTCATATAATCATACGTACTCTTTTTCTAGGGATTTTTATTCCGTGCCGTCGTATTGGGGAGCGCTCCGCTGGATTATCCGCGGCTCTGAAATTCCATCCATCTTCAAGTATGTGACGGACAATGGAATCAATCTTGCCTATCACATCCAGGCACCTAAGGAATACTGGGATGAGAAGCGGAATTCGTTGAGAATGGAGCATCCTGAATGGTCGGATACTGAGATTGAGGATAAAATCAGCGACCTTACCAGTAGCCTTCTCGATAGCGTCACCGAGGTTCTTTCCGGCAAGGAAAATGCTGGTAAGTTCTTCTACACGGTCGATGTTCCGTCGGAGTCCGGTTCCGAGAGGGCCCAGTGGAAGATTGCAGCAGTGGACCAGAAGATCAAGGATTTCGTGGAGAGCCAGCTGAAGATCTCCGAAGCTTCGACTTCAGCTATCACGTCGGGAATGGGGCTGCACCCGTCACTTTCAAACGTCATGGTGAACGGAAAACTGGCATCCGGCTCGGAACTGCTGTACGCTTTCAAGTTGTTCTTGCTGTCGGACACGGAGATTGCGTCAAGCGCAATTCTTGAGCCTATAAATCAGGCAATATCGTTTAATTTCCCTGGCAAGGGGCTTAAACTGGCATTCTATCACAAACAATTAGAGGCGGAGGACGCGCTTACATCATCCGCACGAATTAAAAATCAATGATTATGCTACTTTTCAACAAAGACGACAGAGGCTCGATAGAGTTGGAAGATCTGACAGGCCAATGGTATGCCTCATCTCCTTATCGCGCAATCCGCACGGAAATAGATTTTGCTGTGCGCGAAGTCCAGAACCGCGTTGGAATGGAGGTGATGAACCTTGCGGCAGAGGCTTACCAGAAGGGGGAGGATATGGAACTGGCCAATGCGGTGCGTATGCCTGTTGCCTTTCTTGCAATCATGCGTTATGCTGCATTGTCATCAGTTTCACATGAATCGACTGGCCGCAAGGTGAAGATGGATGACAATGAGAAAATGCCGTTCGAGTGGATGGTTGACCGCGACGACAGGGCTATGAGAGAGCGCTATTATCGCGCATTGGATTCGCTATATTCGTATCTGGAGGAGAATAAGGTTCCGGAGTGGATGAACTCGGATGTGCGCAGTCGCGTCAGAAGATCCATTGTGAGGTCATTGGAAGAGTTCGAGGCAGTCTATCCTATCGAGGGGAGTTACTACGTCTATTATATGCTCCAGAATCTTGTGATAGAGGAACAGGACAATGAACTTGAACAGTATTTCGGCGGCTATTGGGAGGATATCCTTGCAGGCAGCTGCAAACAGCCTCTTCAATCATTGGCAGTGAGGGCTGCCGTGCTTTCTTCGGTTGTGATGGCAGGCGAAAGGTGGTCATTGACAGTCTTTCCGCTGGAGATTGCGAAGCGCTTTTCCCCTACATATCAGGGAAATAAGGCTTCAGAAAAGGCTTCTGTTGCCGAAGTTGACTGGTATCTGGACAAATTGAGGAAGCAAAAAGCAGAGGTGATGAACAAGATCAGGGCTATACTCAGCAGGGGCGGCGGGCCTGTAGGCCGTCTTTTACCGAAGAATGATCCGAAAAAGAAATATTGTACGACTGTATGACGTCTATCGAAATATTTGAGACCGGGCGCACAGCGGAAATACCGGCTTCGTGGGACGAAATGACTCCGACTCAGATTTGCCGGGTGTTCCAGATGTTCGAGGATTGTGTTGCGGCAGGGAAGTCTCCGCTGGAGTTCAATGTCAGAGTTCTGTATTATTTTCTCGGGCTGGAAGTCAATGCCTGGGAGATTGGAGCAGCTGCTGCCGATAGGGAGTCTTTCACAAAGCGCGACGAGAATATCTTCAGGCTCTGTGACGGTTGTCTGGGCTTTCTTTTCGACGGCGATACGCATCATCTGGCGTTCTCCTCTGTCAGGAATCCTTTGCCGGAGGTCAATGTCGGTTTTTTCCGCTTGATAGGGCCTGGTGACATGCTTCAGGATCTGACTTTCGGTGAGTTCCGGCACGCGTCTTCGGCATTGAACTCATTCTTCCGGAGTCGCGATGAGAGTGATCTGGACGAATGTATAGCATTTTTATACAGGAGGGCTTCTTTGCGGGAGAACAGAGCCGGGCGTCGGGTCCGTCCAGTGTCTTCAGGTAAGTTTGCTGATGATATACGGGTTGTTTCCGGGATGGCTTCATGGCAGAAGAACCTCATAATGATGTGGTTTGCCGCGTGTCTGAAGTACCTTCAGGAGGAGAAAATCAACATTGACGGGGAACTGATCGATATGAGGCTGCTGTTCTCGGGTGATGGAGAGTCGTCAGGGCCGTCATTCGGGTGGAATGATCTTCTGGTGGAAATCGCTAAGGAGCAAAGCGTGGGGACTATGGAGCAGGTGGAAGAACAGCCGTTATTTACGATAATCAGCATCATGTGGCATAATTACAAGGAGAGAAAACGCTATGAGCAGAATGTCAAAAATCATAAGACTAGATAAGTATCTGTCCGGATTGGTCTTGCGGATGGAATATCAGGATGGCAGTTTTCGCCAGTACAAGGCTATAATGACGACGGCACAGGCTGACGCCACGTCCAAATTGTCGCGTCTTTCCGGGCCTCAAATCGTCGCTGCAAGAACGGAGTGCAAACAGTCTGGAGATTCGGATGGCTATTCGTCAATTTTGAGTACGGTGATATTCGTGTTGGATAAGGGGCTTGGAACCAGCAGGACCGAGGAACTCGAAAACAAACAGTATAAGGAGTTGGCGGGGTTGGCTGATGCTGTTCTGACGCGTATCGCTGACGACTCCACTTCAGGTATGTGCAATCTGTTGTCGGGACTGAAGCTTGATTCTGTGGATATAACGCCGGAGAGTTCAATCTTTGGCGGGTGGAGCGGCTACAGTATTGAAATATCGTTCATCTGTTAGCGTATGGGAGTGAAAGACAGGTTTGTCCGTAATGTCCTAGAAGAGGAGGGACGCAGGATGCTGAGTTCTCAGAGTGCTGCCATCGGGCGTGCCGTGCGCTTCCGATCGGGAAGGCTGTTCAATGACAGAAGCATCTCTGTGTCCGGAGGCGCTGACATGGATGGTAAGTTGACGTTCACTCATACGGATTATGAGCGTTTTCTTGATTTGCGCCGGCTAAGACATGGCACAAAGACTTCAAAGAGCAACAAGAAGATTCATAACCGCTACGTGTTCGGCGCGTATTCTTCTATTGCGTCCAGACTGATGTATGATCTGACTGATGATGTGGCGGAGAGTATCCGCAAGCAGATGGAAGGCGGCTTCTAACATTTGTTATAACATTTGTTGGTTGTTAAATCGCTGAAAGGTAAAGTTTAGCGTAAATTTTGCAATCTGAAAAATAAATCATATTTTTGCAGATAATTGTGGTGGCTACTATGACAGAATTTCAGCGACAGACATTGATAGAGATAGTTCTTTATGTCCTGAATAAGACTAAAGGCGTCGATTTCTATCATCTTTTTAAAATTCTTTATTTTGCGAATAAGGCGTTTTTAGCAAAATGGGGAACCCGTATTATCGCGGATGACTTTTGTGCGTTGGAGTATGGTCCTGTGCCGACAAATCTGTACAATGCGGTGAAAAATGATCGTTATTCGGCTTGCGCAGGATTGATTCCTATCTATAATATGGCAGTAGAGAAGGCAGGAGAAGACGCACCGAATGTCCTTATCGCCAAACGTCCAGAGAATATGGACTATATATCTCAGTCTGTAAAGGAGGAACTGGATAAATCTATCGACGAAAATCTCAATCTCTCCTTTTCCCAGTTGAAAGATAAATCGCACGATTCTGCTTGGAAAAAGGCGTACAACGGGGCAGGCCGTAAGGTTATGGATGATTATTCTATAGCGTTGGCTGCTGGAGCCGATGAAAGCACCTTGCGCTATATCCTTGAACAGGAAGAACTATGTAAAGCGCTTGCGTAATGGCTCTTTCTGATTTCTTGTCTTCGGAAATACTGAAGAAGTTGGCAGATGCCTCCATCGAAAAAGGTAATGTTTATCGTATTGAGATGGATGAATCCAATGGGATTACGCCCAAGCATTCTGGAGACACTTCAAGGCATAAGTATTTCATTGTACTCGGGTTTGACAATGCCGGTAATGTGTATGGAGGTGTGATAATGAACTCCGACATAAACAAGTTTACGCCTCCGGCTATTGTGCAGTTACAGATACCGGTGCAGAGAGTACACTATCCATTTCTGAAACACGATTCCTATGTCAATTGCGCTGATATCAAAGAGGTGAATATTTCAAAATTCTCGGAGTGGCAATATCTTGGCAAGGTAGGTAGCGTAGATTTTGACATCATCTGCGAAGCCGTGCGCAAGTCTCCTTTGATGACGAAGGCAAATCTTCAGAGGTTTGGTCTGTGATTCTATTTGCCTGCACGGAAAAGTTGTGTAACTTTGAGATGGGATGTAGTGTATAATCCATATATTTTTACAATGCTTGGATGGAGTCTAATATGTGTTTTTGCTATCGCATGTTTTGTGATTGTTGCGATGCTGATGGCGTTGCCTATAGTTTTTCTTGTGGGAGGCGTTGGTAATCTTGTGCCGCCGAAACTGCCGAAAAATATAGATGCAATGCCTAAGGATACCCAAGAAATGTATACTAAAATATATGAACAAGAATGTGTAGAGTGGAATAACACTAGCAAATCTAAGCGCGTGTGGACTTCTATTTGCTCTATTCTTTTTGCCGTGTGTGTCGCATTATGGCTGGTTGCGGAGTTGTTCGACCTACTTTAATTCTAATCAGAATAACGCTGGATTAGCGGTTTTAGTCAATTCCTTGTCCTTTATTAGCTCTCTTCGGAGGGCTATTTTTGTACCATAAATCATAACGTTATGGCAGGAAAGATAAGAAACGAGGATTTGCAGCTGAACATCATCGTAAATGGCGATGTTGGGCGCAAGCGTATATTGGAGTTGGAGCAGACGATGCGAGATACAGAATCGTCGATAAAGGCCACCAACCAGCAACTTCTGGCAATGTCTGCCGCTGGCAAGAACGGAACGAAAGAGTACAAGGCTTTGAACCAGACTCTTAAAGACCAGAAGAAATCGCTTGAGGAGAGCCGCAAGCAATTTGACAAACTTCAGAGCGGTATATCTCTCGAGAACAAGACCATTTCAGAACTTCGCAATCAGATAAAACTCACTAATGCGGCTCTTGGCAAAGCTGTCCCGGGGACTGAAAATTGGAAGAACTTGAATCGCACATTACAGCAAACAAAAACGCGGCTGAAAGAGCTTACTGACCAGTCTAAAGCGGTCCATTACACAACTTGTGAGCTGTCGGATAAGTTCAGTAAGTATATCGTGAGCATATATGGTGCGATTGGCGCGATTCAAGGTGCTTTCAATAAATTTACTGGGGCTCGTGATGCTTTCCTCTTGTATGATGAAGCATTGACTGATGCGATGAAGACCACGAATCTGACGAAAGACGAGATCCTGGATCTGAGCGCCAGCCTGAAGCAGATTGATACGAAAACACCTCAGAATGAACTTCTCGCTCTTGTCCGTGCCGGCGGCAAGCTCGGCATAACAGGACAGGAGGATCTTCTCGGATTTGCAAGGGCCGCTGATAAAATCAACGTCGCATTGTCCGAGGATCTTGGAGGGAATGCCGAAGCTGCTATCACAGCCATTGGCAAGATGACAGACATCTTTAGCCTTACCGACGAGTATGGTATAGAGCAGGCTATGCTGAAAGTCGGTTCTGCTATCAATGAACTCGGCATGGCTTCCACTGCCAATGAGGGCTATATCGTGGACTTCTCCAAGAGACTTGCAGGTATTGCTCCAAATGCAGATATCAGCATTGACAAGATATTAGGTCTTGCCGCTACTCTCGACAAATATGGTCAGCAGTCTGAGACTTCCTCTACAGCTATCGGCCAGACGATTATGGCGATGTTCAAGCGAACTGAGACCTTTGCACAGATAGCCGGAATTCCGCTGGAGGAGTTCTCTGAACTCTTGAAGACAGACGTGAATGAGGCATTGTTGAAAGTCCTGGAAGGAATGCAGCGCGGAGAGGGTGGCCTTGCATCCGTTACTGCTGCGATGGAAGAGATGCACTTGAATGGGCAGAGGGCAGCCACGGTACTCGGCTCGCTGTCGAAGCATACGGATGAACTGCGTTCACAGCAGGAAATTGCAAACAAGGCTTTCTCTGCCGGCACTTCATTGACAGCGGAATTTGCGGTCAAGAACAACTCTTTGACGGCAGAACTGGAAAAGCAGAAGAAAGCAATCCTGGAGAATGTGGTAAGTCTTGGCGAGAAGCTGAATCCGGCAATGTCGGAAGGAATGACGATTGCAAATGGTGGGCTGAAAGTTATTTCAGGCCTTATAGGCGTCGCTGTGAAACTACGATTGATTATATATGCTTTAACGGCGGCTTATGTTGCAAATACTATTGCTAAAAAAGCCGCGTGGTTCTGGTCTAAAGCACATCGGGAGGAATTGAACAAAGAAGTTTTGACATTAAGAACTGCTAAAGCCGGAACAATAGCATTTGCTATAGCACATAACCTTTTGGCCGGAAATGTCAAGGGCGCCGTTGCTGCTTTTAAGTTATTAGGGAAAGCTATTAAGTCAAATCCTGTAGGGTTAATAGTAGGCGCTTTTAGCGCAGTGGCGGGTATTGCCGTTTCGGTTGTTAGACGATTTAATGAAATTTCCAAGGCTCAGCGTGAACTCAATAAAGCTTATACTGAGACCATCGACAAGATCGGGCGGGAACGTAGCGCCCTGGATAGGATGGGAAAGGCGGTGACCGATGCAAAGATTGGCTCGCAGGAACGTGCTGATGCTATCAAAAAACTTAACGAGCGTTTCGGGGATTATCTCCCTCATTTGTTGACGGAGAAATCTTCGAATGAGGAGGTAGCAGCGGCATTGAAATTGGCGAACACTGAGCTTGAGCGGAAAATAAAGTTGCAGGCGATGGAAGAGGCGCAGACTAAGATCTTCAATTCGTTGACAGATGCTGCCAGCAAGGCGACTGATTCTGTGATAGGCTTCTTGGAGAGGTGGAATCAGACAAAACTGACTACTTCTCAAATAGAGGCGGTTACTAAGGCTGTGGTAGATTATAGAGAGGCTATGAAGGCGGCGGAAGCCGAGCAGGATCCTCTCAAGAAATCGGCAGCTTTGTCGCTTGCCAAATCGAATCTGGCTGGGAAAGTGACAGCAGCGGGACTTAATTATCCTGATATGTCGCGTGCACAGAATGCTCAGGAGGCATATTATATGCGTCCATTGGTGGAGAGTTTCGATAAGATTCTTGACGGCTTGAGAGTGGCGGCCGCTGCGGCAGTGCAGGATGAAGCGAAGCTCAATGGCCTATATGGGATGGCTTCATCTGGCTCAGTCGATGAAAGCAGCTCAGGCTTCATCGGACCGACATTAAAGAAGACCACGTCTGCAGCTTCTTCTTCTCCATCTGTGACAGACGGCACCACATCATCTGGAGGCAAGTGGTCACTTGGTTCGGACAGCCAGTATCTCCAGGCTGCTTATGACCTGAAAGAGCAATATAGACAGGGCGACATTAAATCAGAGGACGAATATCAGAAGAAGATTCTTGAACTGGAGATACAGACGCTTCAGGAGAGGATTGCTTCCGGCAAGGAGTCCGGAGATCAGTTGCTTGCCCTAAAATCACAGTTGGCGGATAAGCAAATCAAACTCCAGAAAGACGAATCCGATGCGGAAAAGGCTCAGGCGGCAGAGGACGCAGCTGAGAGAAAGAAGCAGATTGACGATGATATCAGTCTTCTCGAAAAGCAGTATCGTCTTGAAAAAACGGCTATGGAGGCAAAAAATGCTGAGGAGCTGGCTGCAAGTAAGGCAACAGGGGATGAACTGGCACAGCTGAAAGAAGAACAGACGAAGAGACTTGCCGGCATTGACCTAAAGTATCTTGGCGAGTTAAAGGCGGAACTCGAGAAGATTATAGAATCTAGCGATAGTGCCGATTTTATGAAACTCGATGGCGGGGACCTGGATGCCATAAAACTGAAGCTTCAGGAAATACGGAAGACAATTGCCGAACTGACAGGGTCTCAGGGCTCGGAGAGTGAATCGGCTGAAACGGCAACCGCACCGAAATCAGGCGGAACGCTGTTCGGAGTTGGTCAGGAGGAATGGAACCAGCTTTTCCAGAATATCGCAGACGGAAAATACGGGCTCGAAGATCTGACAAATACCGTAACTGCGCTAGAGGGGGCTTTTAGTCAAATGTTTAGCCTGTGGTCTCAGGCATCCGAGCTCCAGGCTGCGAGGGATAAGAGTGATTTTAAAAACTACGAAAAACAGAATAACAAGAAGAAAAAGTCTCTGGAAAAGAGGCTGAATGCCGGGCTTATAAGCGAAACTCAATACAATGCGGAAATTGAGTCCCTGGAGAAAGAGAAGGACGCTTATCAGGAGCAGATGGAACTGAAGCAGGCTAAGAGGCAGAAGGCCCAGAAACTTACACAGGCTATTATCAATACCGCTCTTGGCGTTACAAAGACATTGGCAGAATGGGGAATTCCTTGGGGCATTGCCCCCGCAGCGATTATGGGCGCAATGGGCGCGGCTGAAGCTGCGATGATTGCTGCCACTCCGATTACGATAGGCGCTGAAGATGGTGGATTGTTCAATACAAAAAGGGCACAGGACGGAAAGACCTTCAAGGCGAGGCTGTCTCCGGATAAGAGAGGATTTGTCTCTTCTCCTACAGTTCTGGTGGGAGAGAATGGCGGGGAATATATAATTCCAGCGGCAGGTCTTGCGAATCCGACACTGCAACCGTTCTTGGCAACATTGGAAACTGCAAGACGGAATGGCACGCTCAAGGATCTGAATTTTGATGCCGTGTATCCTCTGTCGGCAACGATGGCCAGGGCTGAAGGCGGAAATACGCAAGCCGGCAGTACATCTCAGGTTGTCATCCGGGAGTCTCAAGACACCAGCAGGCTTATAGATGTTATAGAGGCATTGAACAAACGCCTCAGCCATCCAATCCGGGCTGATGTGTCGATGCTGGGGAAAAATGGAATTGTAGAGCAGACTGAAAAGTATAATAAGTATAAGAGTCGGGGAAGATTATGATCAGAATATTGACAACTGATGGAGCATCTTTGGATCTTGAGCCATCTGCCGAGTTTGAACTGGAGTATGAAAATCCGATGTTGGACGACAGCCACATACCGGTACCATTCAGCACTTCGATAGCATTTCTTTCTACGCCCGCGAACTGTAAAGTCTTCGGGTATTTGTCGGCAATGATGCTGGAGCCTTCGGTTAAGAAGCTGTCAGCCGTCATAGAGGTCGGAGGCATTCCTTTGTTCTATGGGACTTTGTTGTTCGATTCTATAGAAGAAAAACACCTTAATTATACTTTTGCCGGGCGCGATATACAGGTTGAATGGTCTAAAAAACTTTGGCAGTTGAACATTCGGAAATTTAAGGGTCGCGAAGCAGGGTATACCGCATACGAAGTTTCAGAAGGACGTGAGGTTGGAATCTATGCGCCACCGCTAATTAATCCTGAATATGTTGCAAAATCAATATATCAAGATGATGCGGGCAAGATTGAACGAGTCAAAGCCATAGATAAGTATATGAACTGTCCAGTTTATGTCTTGAAGGGAGGAACTTCAGGCATGAAATTATTTTTTAGAGAAACCTTTACGCCTGTAATATCCGTCGATAGAATTCTGGCTGCAATTCCTGATGCATGGTCAGAAAAGCCATCTTTTTCGACGCTATCAATTATTGGCAGATATTCTTCGGTTTTGCAGTATTATAATACCGCTTGGGGAGCCTCTATTAAGAATGGAAATGACGGAGATGTGGCCACTTTTGACGAAACGGAATTTGATTTGGCGGGAACATTGCCGGACATTACTGTTTTTGAACTGATCAAGAATCTTTCGCGTATGAGATGTGCGGCGGTATATTATGATGGTAGCAAACTTAAATTTTCACTTTTTAATGATATCGTGAAAGCTGCGCCTTTGGAATGGGATGATAAGATTTCGGATATATACTCCAGCTCGGAAGAGCCTTCCTGCAAATATGTCTTTGGGTTCTCCGATGATAGCTCGGGGAAGTTGTCATCATCTGACATGTCTCACAATGTTTCAAAAAATAAAATCATGATTGCAGCCGGTTTTATTGATGCGTTGACTATGATGGAGGGGGAGGAATATACCCCAGTTGAAAACTATAATACCGGCGATGTTTATTCTGGGAAATCATATTTGTTTCAAAAGCACAGGGCATATTTGGTGGACAGCATTTACCATAATGCCCGGAAGCGCGAAATTGGTGGCGACGATGGCTCTTCTTTTGATTCATCTGTTGATTTTATGCCTGTTTGCGCGATTCCGGACGTCATTTATTACGAGAAGTCTGATAATGTTCTTTCTCCGTTTTATCTGGCCGCGCCTATAATTCCCCCTATGACCTCAAACGAAGAACGAGATTCGAAGGTGTATATGGGATATATGTTTGATGGACAAATGACAGACTCGGGCTTCACAGTGGGAGAAGAAGGTAAAGAACATTATATGGGCGTTCAGTTTACAAAAATGCCTGAATCTACTAGACCGCATCTGATGTCGGCGGATAGATTATTGGATGAATATCATGAGGCTTTTGCAAATTGGATTTCCTCCGAGAGACAATGCGTGACGGCAGATTTGAACCTGTCGCTGTTTGATATCTGTAATTTCAGAATGTATCGGCTCGTCTATTTCAATGCGAGACGATGGGTTGTCCGAAAACTTACATTGACATTCAATGTCAACTCTGATTCGGTTTCGGCAAGAGGTGAGTTCCTTTCGTATGATTCTCAGAGGTGACTCTGCGTGTCCTTTCTAGCGGCCGTCATTTGCCTACTTTTGTGACAGAAGATAGGCAATATGACCATTAATGATACATACGGCAAATATGAAATAGTTTTCAGCAGGAGTGCGTCGGATCTGCGGGTGAGCGATGCCGGCACTTCGGCTGTACCTGTTTCAGTTATGGTGGACACTGAGGAGGTGGCCGCGTTTTCAGTGATGCCTTATAATAAGGAAATTGTTCTGAATTTGTCCGGAATATTAGAATCTTGTGCTGCAGGCAACCTGCCAGGTCTCTCATCGACATATATTGTAAGGAGCATAAAAATTACTGTGGGTGGCCAGAAATGGGAGCATCTTGTCCTGTTTGGGGTGAAGCCTGCCAAACTGAGTGTTGACAAGTATGATATCCTGACGCGTCGGCCTGCACGTGTGATGACATTCAGGGACAGTGTTGAATATGTGTCTTTAAAGTGGGAGTTCTACTCGGCTTCGGGCACTGGCTCGGAACTGCTGGCGGAAGTATATTTTATGACACATCCTCCGGTGAAGGTTACGCTTCCGGGCCCGGTGTTGTTGACTTCACATACCGGTATGGCGCGGATTGACTGCTCTTTCGCTGTAGTCAGTGCTGCCGCAGCTTCTGCCGGATATGGGGATGAAGTTATACTCGGCTGGAAAGTATGGGCAAGGGATGTGAAACTTAGCACTTCCGGTCCGGCTGTTGAAACACTAGGGGCTCCGCAAGAATTCTACTTGCTGCCGTCCCGCAGGCATTGCTCATATCTGTTCAGAAACTGTTATGGCTTCTTTGATACTATCCACGCTACCGGCCCGAAGTCTTTGACCTCTGATGGCGAAGTATCGACTTTCATCAATGGTGGGCTGGAAAGTGAGCTTGATAATTCGGCAAGGCTATACTTTGAGCAGGGCACAGGTTACATTGCGACTAAGGGCGAGGCTTCTTTTTGGATGGACTTTATGCGCAGCTCGGAACGATACGTCATTGAGAATGGCACCGCCAAGAAGATTATCATTGACGAAGGCGATGCGAAGACAACGATTGAGGAATTGTCTTCCTTTAAGTTTAAGTGGCATTACGCTGACAGAAACAACGATTACAATATATGAAGAGACAACATTACAGAAGTGATCTTACATTGAATGTCAAGATCACGAGGCCTGCCAATTCCGACGGCGGTGGCGGGCAGGTGGCTATTCCGGAGCATGTCAGGCTGGAGTATTTTGTTCCTGACGGGCGCACGTCAATTGTCGCTGAGCGAAATGGAAAGGATACGACTTTATGCAAGCTTTCAGAAGACGGAATGTCTCTGGAGGTGTTCTTGCCGTTGTCAAGGAGGCAGCTTGGTGTCGGAAATCTTATAGTGGTAATCACTGAATACTCTCCGGCGGCTGGGTTCCCTGATGAGATCAAGGAAATACATAATCCGTCAGAAACGGGCATACAGCTTTGGAGGGGTGCGTCTGATGGCGATGGGACAATTACAACTGAAGCGGAATTGGTGGCGTGGAGATATGGCTACAGCGCGTATGAATTGGCGAAAATACATGGCTTTGAGGGAACTGAGGAAGAGTTCATCACCTGGTTGCGTCAGCCGGCTATGGATGCTTCAAGTAAAGCCGATAGTGCTGAATTGGAGAGAGCTAAAGCGGAGGCTGGGCGGGTATCTGCGGAATGCGGTAGGGTGTCTGCCGAGGAAGGTAGAAGCAAAGCGGAGAAGGCGCGCGTCAATGCCGAGAGTTCTCGCGCAACAGCGGAAAATTCCCGCGTTAAGGCCGAGCAAGAACGTGTTGACGAGTTCGGCCGGCTAAAAACTGAATCGCAGACTGCAACAAAGAATGCACAGGACGCGGCGAACATCGCAGCAGTGAACATTCTTGCGATTGACGTCAACACAGAATCGGGTGTGATTACAGCCTACACTGGTGGCGACAGTTCAGCTTTTGCGTCTGGCGGAGTTAATCAAGAGACTGGGAATATCGAGTTAAACTTTAATTATAATTAATAAAAATTATGGCAACACAATCTAAGATTATAGGCCGCGTACCTGTCTCAAGGCAGGAGTATGTTCAGGGCGCGACCTACTACAAGGACAACATCGTGATGCACCATGGTTCTGCATTTCAGTGTACCGTGGACAGCACGACGACTCCTCCGGCCACACTTGACGCTTCAGGCAGGGTGACGCTCGGTGAAGGGTGGATTTTCTTCGCGGATGCGTCAGCAACGCACATGTTTAAAGGCTCGCTCGACAGGCTGACTACCCTACTCGGCTACTGCGAGAAGCGGACAGTCGTCAATCTCGAACAGGGAGTGAGCGGCAAATACGTGCAGTGCGAATCACGCTCAGCGGTGGCGAATGCGGCGTTCGCCATCAGCAAGCCGTTCGATGTGGATGCTTGCAGCGAGCTGCTCATCAAGACGGGTTTCAATCCTTCAGATGCGTCGCACAAGGGTCTTGACCTTTCAGTCATCGCCATCTACGAGCAGATTGAGAGGCAGCGCACGGTACAGAAGAAGAACCCTGACGGACAGCTGCTCTATTACGTGGTCACGACTGACGCGGAAACCGGCAACCAGACGGTAACACAGGATGAGACGACGGAGGACACAGGCTATCCTGTCTATACGGTCGAGACATACACCGAGACGAGATACCTGCCGAACAACGAGGACAGATTTGTAGCCATTCCGGACAGCGGATATTACGTTGCGAACATTCCTCAGTCCTGCAAGGTGGTCATCTCGTACAAGCCGGGAATCAGTGACACGGCGGTGATAGTCGAGAAGCACGGCGCGATTGCGAACCTCATTTCCCAGGTCTTCGGCATTTACGAGCACAGGACAATGGTCGAGTGTATGGTCAGTCTCGAAGAGAAAATCAAGGCCATCGAGCAGAGCCGTGGTCTCCTCGGCAATGCGACTGCCGCCACGCTCGATGTGAGTGAACTCACAAAGTGCAAGTATCCGATGACGCTATTCGGGCACGGAGTCCCTGCGGAGGCTACCACGCCTACGAATCTTCCGGAAGGCTTGCCGTGGGACGGCTGCCCGATGTTCAAGGGACAGATGTACATCAATCTCGATGCAGCGTCTGGAGGCTTGTACTATGCCGTCTCAGTGGATTCGGTAAATGGTTGGAGACAGGCTTAAAAATGATTGGATATGATAAAGTATTATGAGAATGAAGCGGCTTACGAGGCCGCGGTTAAGAGCGCATTTGAGAGCCAGGTTTCTCTCATCGGCGCAAGCAACGAGTGTAAGTACGACGGCCGGAATGTGGTGGTGGGTTTGGACTCCGCCACTACCGGAAGTATTGCGGTTCTCGATGGTCTGCACGCATTGAGGTTCATAGCTCCTCAGACGTTCAGCTCGAAGAGTTTTATGAGCAACTACGAAATCGTGGGGGTGGTGGCCATCGGTGTGGATCATCCGGACTTCAGAGGCGAAGTGGCCGTAATGAGCCACCAGTTCGCTGATGCCGCATTGTCCACCAGATACTACTTCAAGCTGTCAGGTTATACGCTTGACGGAGCAGAGCACACGGGAGTTCTGAGTATCAGAAGCGCTTCTGACAATTGGGCAGCCAATCAGGACTACACGATTACGTACAAGGCGGACAATATCGTCGCCCTGGTATCTCAGCTCAATGCCTATTTCAAGGCAAACGAGCCATTCGTCGCACAAGACTGGGTAGCGATAGCAGACACCAATGGCGACGTCCTTCTGCATTTCAAGTACACGACCTGGCAGCAGGCTGCGCATAACACGGCCAAGTCCGGTTTCTCTGTCGTATCAGCGACTGCTCCACAGTGGAAGTCCACGTCAAGAATGCTCAGAATGAATGGACAAAGAAATGGCGAGGGAACCATCACGAATATGCAGCGAGCATTGGCATACTTCAGGGAGGATAATTCTAATACGGCTTATAACCCGGCCACAGACGTTGCTACGGCCAAGTTGTCATATCCGATATGCCTGCCTGGTTATCTCGGCAAGTCAAAATACCAAAGCGACCACTGCGCATACTTGAGAGGAATCTATGGTGAGGGCGAAGAAGGCTGGCTCAAGTTTATGCGGATCTTTCTTCCTGTGCTTCCGTCGGAGTATGGGATATTTGACGACAGCACATACGGCACGGAGAAGCAGAACACCTACTATCTGGCCAGTCTCAAGTATGTCGGACAAGACGGCGTAGAAAAGTATGTCAGCCCGGCTGCGAGATTGGCGGCGGAGCGTGGTTTCGGCCACGAACTACTCAAGCGCGGCGAATGGGTGATCGGCAAGATGTCACGCATATTCAGCATCGTAGGCCAGTTGCGTTATCCGACGACACCGGACAAATTCGCGGACAAGGTGAATGCGGCTCTCGCTGCAATAGGCGCACCTGCTCTCGGTAATAACAGCAACGTTTGGTCTTGTTCCCGGTACGGCGAGGACTACGGTTGGATTGCGAATGGCAACGGCGGTTTTGCCGGCAACGGCAACTTGTTCAGCTCGTACCTGGCTGTTCCCCTCGTGCTTTTGAAAGTTACCGCGTAAAGCGTGGCTTAGTCTTAATCTTTCGGGCGAGGAGCGTCCCCGCTCCCGCCCCTGCAAATTACAAGTGAGTTATGCCAAAGTCAGAATATTACGAACCGAAAAAGTTACCCGGAGAGAGGCCTTATCCCCAGATAAAAGAAGACGCAGACGAAATTTATGGGTTGCTGCTTCAGGCGGATACAATGATGACTAAAGTCGATAAAATCAGATATAACAATAGAGCCATCGGCCAGATTCTTGATGTTATCAAGGAATTTACCCTTGCCTACGACTTTGAGGAGGACAGGGAGATTCATCTGAAGAGGATGTGTGCTAACGTGGCAGTCTTTCTTCTGACTATGAGGAAAATCGGCGAGCGGAACGTTATTCGTGTCAAAAACCCTCTTGACACGTCAAGCCCAGACTCTATTAAACTACAGTTGATTGAGCATATCGGCAAACTTGACGAAGGTGCGACCCGCTGGAAAAATTCAATTATCAACTCAAGGAACAAGGGCACGTCCGGCATTGCGAAGCAATGAACCGGCAGTCCCGAAAAATCATAAAGGAGGCCCTCCTTCCGCGTAGCGGCAGGTAAGAGTAAGGTATGGGCCTCGAACAGCAACGTTTGGTCTTGTTCCCGGTACAACGAGAACAACGGTTGGATTGCGAATGGCAACAACGGTTTTGCCGGCAACAACAACTTGTACAACTCGAACCTGGCTGTTCCCCTCGTGAATTATGGTTGTACGAAATGGAACTCGAGACTCTAAAAGATGACTACTACGGCTGTCGCTCCAACAAGAGGCGAAGTCTGGACAGCATTCATTTTTCGCTGCATTGGGAGAGAGACCTGATGCGGCTGCTTAGGGATTTCGAGGACCGCTCCCTTGTTCCTTTTTTATATGGATTCATCAATCCCAAACCTAAAGACAGAGAAGTCATAGCGTGTCTGATGGAGATGAAGACGCTCCAGTATCACTTCGATTATCACGTGCGTCCGCTCGTCGAGGAAAGACTGACTGACAGCACGTTCAACAACCGCATAGGCTTCGGATGCGACAGGGCTATACTGAAGGTCCGTGACGACATCCGTAAAGTCTCGAAGGACTACACAAGGGATTGCTATATAATAAAGAGAGACATCAAGTCGTACTTTCCGTCAACGGATCTGGACCGCTCATACGAGAGCTATCGTGCCCTCATAGAAGAGTGTATCGAGGACAAGGACGAGAAGGACGACTTGTTGTATATTCTTCAAAGAGTCAATTATGCCTATCCTCAGGAACACGCACGTCTGAGGTCTCCGCGATTCAGATGGGATGACATCATAGCTGCCGGGAAAAGCGTTATCTTCAATAACGACCCGAAACACGGAGCCTGCCTCGGCAACCAGTTCTGGCAGGTGGAGAAGAACTTCGCGCTGGCTGAGTTTGACAGGTATCAGGTCGAGACGTGCGGACTCCATTACACAAGATTTGTGGATGATATGGTCTGGGTGGTGGAGAACCTCCAGGCCGGGCTTGCCCACGTCGCCACCAGCGAAAAGATGCTGCTGGAGAACTACGGCTACCAGATGCACCCACGCAAGAGGTATCAGCAGCACTACAGCAAGGGCGTCACTTTCCTGGGCGCGAAAATCAAGTTCAACAGGATCTATGCAAGCGACAGGGCCGTAAGGAACTGCAAGATGTCCATCCGGAAATGGAACAGGCTTGTGTATCCGTCAATGCTCGGCCACTTCCTGGACAGCATCAACAGCTACCTGGGGAACTTCAAGCACAGGAACGCCTATGGCATCATCAGAGACCTTGTCGATGAAGTCGGCCCGAAATGGGAGAAATACTGCCATTATAACGATGACCGCAGATGCTTCGAAGCGAATGAGGGCTATAAGCACAATGACATACTGAAGAGGAAATATCATTTCAAGTTCAATAAAGACAAAAGGAGTAAAAATGACAAGACAAGAAATCGAGGACAGAAAGAACGTCCTGTTCTCCCTCATTTTGGACAGGGAGGCGAAGCTTAGGGAAACCGACTATGTTGCCGCCAAGATTGGAGAGGGCTCGGCTGCTCCGGAGGAGTACGCCGAGGTCCTCGTAAAGAGACAGCAGGACCGGACGGACATCAATGCCGCACAGGCTGAGCTGGAGAAGCTTGACAAGGAGGAACCGGAAGACAAGGAGGAGAGAGTATGGATGAGATAATCACAACATTCAATCTCCCTGACGGCCTGAGTCGAGGGATAATGATAGCGTTCCTGCTCTGCGTGCTCGTTTGCTCTGCGGCTCTGATTGATATGTGGACCGGGATTGACGCGGCAAAAACGAACAGGGAGAAGATAATGAGCCACGGGCTGCGGAAGACTGTGCGAAAGATTATAGACTATCTGAGGATAGTTTATTTCTTCCTGCTCATAGACATACTCGGAGCTGTATTCACGTGGTATAGCCTGCCTTATTGTGCGATTCTTGCGACGCTGGGCGTACTTCTCATTGAGGGGCGCTCCGTCATCGAGAACTCGAAGAAAAAGAAGAGCGCGGCAGGCAGGGTTGTTGACGTCGTTCAGGAGATTATCTCTTGCGTGGACAGCGAGAAAGCGCAGAAAGTCATCGAGATGATTAAGGAAGAGCCGAAGCACGGCATCAAAGGAGAATGAGATGGGAACGATAAGCAAAGACTTCAGTTATCGGGAGTTCGAGAGAAGTGAAGTCGCGGATGCAAAGCATATCTGCAATGTCATCACTTCTTTCGAGGTCCGCGACAGCATCCTGGCGCTGACAGAGAACCTGCTCCAGCCGCTGCGCGATGCGTGGGGGAAGCCGTTGAAAGTCAATTCCGGATACAGGTGCAAGGCGCTCAATGCGGCCGTGGGCGGAGTGCCTACGAGCCAACACGTGAAAGGTGAAGCGGCAGACATAGCGGCAGGTGATCCGGTGAAGCTCGCAAGGCTTGCGGTGAAGCTGGGACTGCCTTTCGACCAGATGATACTCTATCCCACGTTCGTTCATTTCAGTCATAAACTGACTGGCGAACAAAGAGGGCAAATTTGCTACAACTGGCGCTATACGGGAGAAAAGGTATGAAAATACAACTGGTGGCATTTCTTTCCGAACTGGTGGCAATGTCACTACTTGCCGTGCTTGTGACATCGTGCGGGGCACTTCGAAAGCAAGTAGAGACCATCTATGTTCGAGACACCACTTACATCAGTAAGGTGCAGGTGGATTCAGTATTCAAGCGCGATTCAATCTTCGTGAAGGAGAAGAATGATACCGTTTACGTGTATAAAGAGAAAGTGTGCGACAGATTCCGAATGCTTCACGATACTGTTTATCGGCACATGGTGGATTCTGTCTATGTGGATAGGGTGCGCGAGGTCCAGGTCGAAAAGCCGTTGACGGCTTGGCAGCGCTTCAGGCTCCGCGGTTTCTGGGTGATTACAGCTATGGCCGGAGGATATGTCGTTTGGCGAAATAGAAAGTGGCTATTACATTTGCTCGCGAAATTGATTTCGTGAGCAAAATGAACTTGTATCATATCACGTGTTCCGGCTACGCAGCGATGTGTGGCCGTTTTTTAGTCCAGGATATCCACATTCTTCAGATCTTCTTCTGCCTTCTTTCTGTTTTTACCTACATAAATTGATGTCATAGCGACTGAACTATGATCTGCTTGCTGCTGCACTGATGTCAGCGGAACTCCAGAACTGACCATGTTAGTAATGCCGGTGTCCTTCAGCGAATAGAACTGCAGCTCCATTGGGAACCCGCAACCTGGGCGCACGTATTCCTCCCAATAATTCGATATTTTTCTGGACCATATCGGTTTTGGCCCAGGAGAAAAGTCATATCCCCGTCTGTGGGAAAACAAAAAGTAATCAGGGTTAGATAAGTCCAATTCTCTTACATACTTCATCATGGAGTCCGGAATCGTTCTGTAGGACTCATTGTCATTCTTGGCAATTTCTCCACGAATATGTACCAGCTGCTTTCCTAAGGAGATGTCCTCGCATTTGAGCAGGGCAATCTCTTTAGGACGTATGAAACAACAGTAGCATAGCATTACCATCACCAGATACGGGATATTTTCTTTCTCTAGATATCCTATCAGCTTGTCCATCTCCTCTTGCGTGAAAGTTCTTCTGGTCTTTGCCGTGAGGCGCTTCGGCTTTCTTCTGAGTTTGTTGAAAGGATTCTCTGCTATATATTGCCTCTCGGCCATCCAGTTAAATAATGAGCGATAGAACCGGAGGTAGTTGTTATATGTGGTTGCAGATAACTTGCTTTCCATATCGTCCAGAAAGTCTATCGCATCCGTTTGCGTGAAAGAACTTGTATAGTAATTGTTGACATACCCTTTCTTTTTTAGCCATCCTTTGAACGTCTTGATGAACGAGTTATAACTTCTCATTGAGTTGGCCTCGCTCTCTTTTGATTTGATGTCAATGAATTTGTCAAGCACGTCGCTCATAAGGGCGAAGCCTTTAGGCATAGCCTCCTCAATAAACGGATTCCATCCGAGTTTGAGCTTGAGATCCAGGGATGCGATTACGGCGCGCGCTTCCTTCTTCCGCTCGCTCAGTGAATCGCCTCGATTGAACTTTATTCTGACGCGCTTCATCTTGCCTGTGGCAGGATGTTTACAACTGAAAGAGATATACCAAATTTTGCCCTGCGTCAGTTTGGGCGGTATATAATCAATGTGCGGGAGAGGCGACGAAAAGAACATTTTTTTTTCTTTGCACAACTCCACAAGGGCGTCATACAAGGAAAAAAATTGTCCCGTTTTTGTCCCGTTTGAGAGACTTGAACTCTGTAAAATATTGGCAATCAGTCCATTATGGACTTTTAGTGGAGATGGGCGGAGTCGAACCGCCGTCCAAACATCGCACCAAGTAGCTTTCTACACGTTTATCCGTCCTTTGGTTGTCGGCCCAGGCCTGCCGGAGGGCGGGCTAACCTTGGCTTATCCTTTAGGTCTTGGCGGAGTTTAAAGGAGTCCCTCCGTGCATCCGGTTTTGATGATACCCCGTACTCAGAACTGAACCGGCCTAAAGACTGCGGGATACTCGTCAGAGCCGCAACCTTGGCGGCCCGATTAAGGTGATCAACCTAGTTGATTACGCAGCGAGTGCATAGTTGTTGTTAGCAACTGAATTTACGGCCGCTGATATTAACGAGCAAACGTGCCATACGCTCGACGTGCTTACCACCCGACATCAATGCTGTCAAAACCAGAACATCCCCGGATAGTATTCTGCAAATATATACATTTGTCATTTGAAAATCAAATTTGCTCACATTGTCTATTTTGTTTAAATTTGAGAATTTGATTACATGTACTAAACAGAATAATATCTAAACAGAATAATATGAAGAAGTTCTTACTTCCTGCAGCATTGATGCTGACATTGTTTTCATGCGCTCCCAAACAGCAGAAAACAGCCCTGCCGGTCTATCTCGATGATACAAAGCCGGTTGAGGCCAGGGTAGAAGATGCCCTTTCCCGAATGACATTGGAAGAAAAAGTGGCAGTGCTCCACGCACAGTCCAAGTTCAGTTCAGCAGGCGTGCCGAGACTCGGAATTCCTGAGATCTGGTGCACCGACGGCCCTCACGGAATCAGGGCAGAAGTCTATTGGGACGAATGGGACCAGGCCGGCTGGACAAACGACTCCTGCACTGCGTACCCTGCATTGACCTGTCTTGCAGCGACTTGGGACAAGTCATTGGCCGAACTCTACGGCGTATGCATCGGCGAGGAAGCCAAGTACAGGAAGAAGAACGTGCTTCTCGGCCCTGGCGTGAACATTTACCGTACTCCGCTCAACGGCCGTAACTTCGAATACATGGGTGAAGACCCATACCTTGCAGGACATATGTCCGCGCCGTATGTGCGTGGTGTCCAGAGCAATGGCGTCGCAGCCTGCGTAAAGCACTATGCGCTCAACAATCAGGAGTACTGGAGGTCTAATGTCAATGTCAATGTCGATGACAGGACATTGTACGAACTCTATCTCCCTGCCTTCAAAACCGCAGTTCAGGAAGGCGGCGCGTGGGCGATAATGGGCTCATACAACCAGTACAAGAACCAGCATTGCTGCCATAACCAGTACCTCCTGAACGATATCCTCAAAGGAGAATGGGGATTTGACGGCGTGGTAATCAGCGACTGGGGCGGCGTGCACAATACCGACCAGGCAGCATCCAACGGCCTCGATATGGAATACGGCACTTGGACCAACGGTCTGACGGAGGGAAAGAGCAATGCCTATGACGGATATTTCCTCGCCCAGCCATACCTGAAGAAACTCAGAAACGGAGAGGCAGACCTCAAGACATTGGACGATAAAGTCAGAAGAGTGCTCCGCCTGGAAATGAGGACGAACCTCAGTGCAAACCGTAATCCTGGTCGTTTCGGATGTGAAGAACATTCAGAGGCAGCCCGCAGAATCGGCGCGGACGGCATTGTCCTTCTCAAGAATGAAAGCGTGCTTCCTATCGACATTGACAATGTGAAGAAAGTTCTCGTAGTCGGAGAAAATGCTGTCAAGATGATGACGGTCGGCGGCGGAAGCTCTTCACTCAAAGCTCGTTACGAAGTTTCTCCTCTCGACGGAATCAGAACAGCTCTGGAAGGAAAAGCGGAAGTTGCATACGAAAGGGGCTATGTCGGTGACGTTTCCGGATCATACAACGGAGTTACCAGCGGACAGGACCTCAGCGAGACCAGAGATGCACAGACATTGATAGATGATGCTGTCAATGCTGCCCGCGATGCTGACTATGTGATATTCGTAGGTGGCCTGAACAAGGCTTACGGACAGGACAGTGAAGGTGGCGACAGAAGAGGATTCGCGCTCCCTTATAACCAGGACGCGGTGATTGAAGCGCTTGCGGAAGTGACTGACAGGCTGGTAGTTGTAAATGTGTCCGGAAATGCTGTGGCTATGCCGTGGATCGACAAGGCCAATGCAGTTCTTCAGGATTGGTATATCGGCAGCGAGGCAGGAAACTCTCTCGCGGACGTGCTGACAGGCAAAGTGAACCCGTCAGGAAAACTTCCGTTCACATATCCGGTTGCACTGGAAGACGGCCCTGTAAAGACAGTGGAACAGTATCCTGGAACCTGGACAGCAGGCGAGCCTGCGCCTCAGCAGACCTATACCGAAGGAATCTATGTAGGTTACAGATGGTTCGAGCACAAGGACATCAAGCCTCTCTTCCCATTCGGATACGGCCTCAGCTATACTACATTCGAATATGGCGACGTGAAGCTTTCGTCCAAGTCAATGAAACAGAACGGCACTCTCAAGGTGTCCGTGCCGGTGAAGAATACCGGAAAGGTAGCAGGCGCAGAAGTCGTTCAGCTGTATGTTGCTGATCCTGAGTGCTCTGTGGACAGACCGGTGAAAGAACTCAAAGGCTTTGCGAAACTTTTCCTCGAGCCTGGCGAAACCAAGACAGCCGAATTCGAACTGAAAGCAGAAGATTTGAGTTATTTCAATGCAGAGAAACATCAGTGGGTAGCTGAGCCGGGAGTGTTCAAGGTTCTCGTAGCAGCATCATCTGCAGATGTCCGTTCTGAGGCGGAATTTACTCTCAAATAATAGACTATGTCCTTAAAAAGGATACATAGGGGATTGATTGCATTGGCCTTATGGTCGTCCGCATTGTCCTGCAGCGTTGTCAGAGATGATTCTGAGGCGCTGCACGGGCAGGTTTCAGTATCCGGAGCATTCGCGCTGTACCCCTTGGCTGTGCAGTGGGCCAATGATTTCCAGGTGAGGTATCCTGACGTGAAAATCGACGTCTCGGCAGGCGGCGCGGGCAAGGGAATGACCGACGTGCTGAACGGAATGGTGGACTACGCCATGCTGTCCCGAGAACTTCATCAGGAAGAGGTGGATGCCGGTGCAATGGCGTTTGTCGTAGGCCGTGACGCCGTCATCCCCGTTTTCTCTTCGGACAATCCCAACATTGACCTGATACTCAAGCGCGGAATTACCGACAAGCAGGCCCGCGATATATGGGTGACAGGCAAAATCACCACCTGGGGACAGCTGTTGGGCACCAGGGACAGGCATAAAATCAATATATATACACGTTCAGATGCCTGTGGAGCTGCCCAGACATTCGCCTCATGGTTCGATTCCAAGCAGGAAGAGCTGCACGGTACGGCGGTTTTCGGAGACCCGGGAATAGCCGGAGCGGTGAGCAAGGACAAGTGGGGCATCGGCTTCAACAATCTGGCTTATGCCTATGATGCCCAGACGCATCGTGCCCGACCGGGTCTGGCTGTGCTGCCTATCGACATTGACGGCGACGGGGACATCGGTCCGGAAGAAAGATTCTATGATTCTAAAGAGCAGCTGGTCAATGCGATAGAACTGGACAAGTTTCCTGCGCCACCTGCACGGAATCTGTATTTCGTGACCAAGGGAGCACCTAAGGACTCTGCTTCATTGGCATTTCTGAAATATGCGCTCAAGGACGGGCAGAGGTTCAATGAGCCGGCAGGTTATGTGAAGATTACCGGAAAACTTCATAATGACAATATGAAGCTGCTCAGGACTGCGCGCAAATCCATGGACCTGAAGCGCAACACCACCGATAATGTAGTGGTGGTCTTCATCGCCCTGATAGTTTTCGTCGTGGCATTGTGCAGCGGTTCGGTCTTCCAGAAGTCCCTGAACAAGAAGCGGATATACAAGCAGAACCTGTCTTCGGCATTCATGTTCCTGCTGACGGTTTCGTCTGTTTTCCTGCTGATAGCGATGATAGGGGGACTGACATACAAGTCGCTGCCGATTCTCCAGGAAAATTCATTCTGGGATCTGATTTCTTCGTCAGAGTGGAAACCTTCACAGAAGAAATTCGGTTTCCTTCCATTTATAACAGGAACATTGTCAGTGACTTTGCTGTCCATAGCCATAGCACTTCCGCTTTCGCTCCTGACAGCCGTATCATTGACAGAATACTCCAAGAAAATCGTCAAGAAATTCGTGTTCCCGGCATTGGATATCCTCGCCGCGCTGCCTTCCGTCATTTATGGCGTCTGGGGTATCCTGCTGCTGATTCCGATAACCGGTTATACGCTTCTGACCGCTTCTCTGGTGCTGTGCGTGATGGTGCTTCCTATCATGGTGAGCCTGTTCGTGGAGATATTCTCCACCGTGCCTCAGGACCTCAGGGACGCGTCAATGTCATTGGGCGCTACCACCTGGCAGACCACCAGGCGGGTCGTGCTGCGCAAATCATTGTCCGGAATATTCGCGGCAGTGGTGCTGGCATTGTCCAAGGCAATGGGCGAGACGATAGCTGTGATGATGGTCTGCGGCAGTATTCCTGCGATTCCTAAGTCATTGTTCAAGGGATTCTACACCTTGCCGGCATTGATCGGAAACAATTATGGCGAGATGGCGTCGGTGCCGCTGTATGAGTCGGCGATAATGTTTGCGGCTCTGATATTGCTTGTCATTGTGGTGATTTTCAATGTATTGTCCAGAGTTATTCTGTACAGGGTCCAGAAAGGAGAGTGATTATGACAAAGTTGAAATCAAAATTCATAGAGGAAAACATTTTCCGGGTTCTGATGTGGATGTGCGTGGGAATCGTGCTTCTGGTCGTGCTTTCCATTGTCTGGACCATATTCGTAAAAGGCTTCGGTTCAATCTCTTGGGAGATGATTTTCCAAGTGCCGGGCCAGAACTGGAACACTTCGGACGACGGCGGCTTTCTCAATGCGATTCTCGGTTCGCTGATGGTGGTTGCGCCCGCGACCGTGTTGGCCATGTTCATAAGCGTTCCTGTGGTGTTCTATATGAACCTTTACCGCAGGCGTTCCAACTGGCTGTCCTATCTCGCCCGACTGGTCTATGACGTGCTTTACGGCATTCCGTCCATCGTCTATGGCGCATTTGCGTTTATGGTGATGGTGATGGTGGGAATGAGGGCATCAGTGCTGGGCGGTATCATAGTCAGCACATTGCTGATTATCCCGATGTTCATCCGTAGCGGCGATGAGATTTCCAAGTCAGTGCCGGATGACATGATCGACGCAGCCTATTCACTCGGTGCCACCAAGCTTGAAACCCTGCGCGTGGTGCTGAAACAGGTGCTGCCGGGCATGGCAACTGCCACGCTTCTGGCGGTGGGAAAGGCTATCGGTGATGCTGCGGCAGTCATGTTTACGGCAGGATTTTCCGACTCGGTGGCGGATTCATTGTCCTCTCCGACTGCGACTCTTCCGTTGGCGATTTTCAACTGGATAACCATGCCGGACCCGTTCCCGGGAAGGGCTTATGCAGCGGCACTCGTGCTTACGGTATTGGTGCTGATACTTAGCCTGGGAGGACGTTGGATAACAAATCATTTCACCAAGAACAACATGTAAGATATGGATACAAACAACATAAACAAGCACCCGTTGTCGGTCGAACATCTGAATTTGTCGATAGACGACAGACCCATTCTCAAAAACATTGACCTGGTGTTTCCGGAGAACAAGATTACCTGCATTGTCGGTCCGTCGGGATGCGGCAAGAGCACGTTGCTCAAGACTCTCAACAGGCTGATAGACAATGTGGACAATGTCAAGGTGGACGGAAAGATAATGATCGGGGACAAGAATATCATCGGTGCCGGCTACAGTGACCTGATAGAGCTGCGCCGACGCATCGGTCTCGTGCCCCAGCGCCCGTGTCCGCTGCCGATGTCCATATTTGACAATGTCGCCTACGGCTGCAGAATACATGGAATGCATCCGAAGAAAAAGGAGCTTGCCGATGTCGTGGAGCACTATCTGACTGAAGTCGGACTGTGGGAAGAGGTGAAGGACAGGCTGCAGAGTTCCGCCATGAGGCTCTCGATCGGCCAGCAGCAGAGACTTTGCCTGGCAAGAAGTCTTGCAGTGGAGCCGGACTACATCCTCGCGGATGAGGCCACGAGTGCGCTTGACCCTGTCTCCAGCAAGATTGTGGAGGACCTTTTCGTGAAGCTGAAGGAGAAATATTCCATAATCATGGTGACGCATACCTTGCGTCAGGCGTTGCGTATCGCCGATTATGCAGTGTTCCTGTATCTCGGTGAGGTCATCGAAACCGGAGACGCCAAGCAGGTGTTCAACGAGCCTCGCGAAGAGCTTACCAAAAAATATCTCGCCGGCGTGTTCAGTTAAAGCGTGTCAGCCCCTATGCAGTCAGGGTTCTGATGGTATGGGCGACGGGATTTTAGATTTAGCATAGCTTTAGTTATCTTTGTAAATTGTATAAATAATAGATAGAAAATGAGCGAACATTTAACGCATTTGAAAGAACTCGAAGCTGAGTCCATTTATATACTCAGAGAAGTCGCAGCGCAATTCGAGCGTCCTTGCATCCTCTTCTCAGGCGGCAAAGACTCCATCGTGCTCACTTATCTGGCATACAAAGCATTTTATCCGGCCAAGATACCATTTCCTCTAGTCCATATTGACACAGGTCACAACTTCCCGGAGACCATCACATATCGCGATGACCTCGTGAAGAAACTTGGCGCTGACCTCATCGTGGGCTATGTCCAGGACTCGATTGACGAAGGTAAAGTAAAGGAGGAGACCGGTTTCAATGCCAGCCGAAACAAACTCCAGACAGTCACTCTGTTGGATACATTGGCGAAATACAAGTTCGATGCAGCCTGCGGCGGAGCCAGACGTGATGAAGAGAAGGCCCGTGCCAAGGAGAGAATCTTCTCTCACCGCGACGAATTCGGTCAGTGGAATCCCAAGAACCAGCGTCCGGAGCTCTGGGACATCTACAACGGAATGAAGAACCCGGGCGAGCACTTCCGCGTTTTCCCTATCAGCAACTGGACTGAGATGGACGTATGGCAGTACATCTATCAGGAAGGTATCGAACTCCCGAGCCTGTATTACACTCACACCAGAAAAGTCTTTTTCCGTGACGGTCAATGGCTTGCGGCAGAGCCGGCTGTGATTCTCAGACGTCCAGAAGAGGTGGTCGAAGAAAAGGAAGTCAGATGCAGGACCATAGGTGACATCACCTGTACCGGTCTGACACTTTCACATGCGCACAAAATCGAAGACATCATTGACGAGATAGCTTCATCCCGAGTTACCGAGCGCGGAGGCAGGGCTGATGACAAACGTTCTGAAACCGCGATGGAAGACAGAAAGAAAGCGGGCTATTTTTAGGACACGGAGCGGTTGGCCCAGATTGCCGGTCAGAAGGACCGGCAGATATAGTACGATGATTGACAGATACATAGAATAAAATGGAAACACAGAATACAAAAGGATATCTGAATATGCAGTTGCTCCGTTTCACTACGGCCGGCAGTGTGGATGATGGAAAAAGCACATTGATCGGAAGGCTTCTGTATGATTCTAAATCTATATTTGAAGACCAGCTGGAAGCTGTCGAGGAAGCATCACGAAGCAGAGGCAACGAAGAAGTGAACCTCGCACTCCTCACCGACGGTCTCCGTGCTGAACGCGAACAGGGAATCACTATAGACGTGGCTTACAGATATTTTGCCACCCCTAAACGCAAATTCATCATTGCCGACACTCCGGGACATATCCAATATACCCGAAACATGGTCACCGGCGCATCCACAGCTGACTTGGCAGTCATTCTTGTAGATGCCCGCCACGGTATCATGGAGCAGACCGTCCGTCACACCTACATCGCATCCCTGCTTGCCATCAAGCAAGTGGTCGTATGCGTGAACAAGATGGACCTGGTGGACTTCTCACAGGAAGTATTCGACAAGATCGTGGCAGACTACAAGTCAATGTCCGCTTCCATCGAGCTGGATAACGTGACTTTCATCCCTATTTCCGCGAAACTTGGGGACAATGTGGTGAACAAGTCTGAGAATATGCCTTGGTACACAGGAAAGGCACTTCTGGATTTCCTGGAGACCGTTCAGCTTCCGACAGAAGCGGAAGACAGGCTCCGCTTGCCGGTGCAGTATGTCATAAGACCGATTTCTTCCAAATTCCCGGATTTCAGAGGTTATGCAGGACGCTTGGCCGAAGGTTCGCTCAAGGTCGGCGACATAGTTAAAGTATATCCGTCCGAGATGACATCTACAGTAACCGGTATCTATCTGGGAGAAAAGGAGTTGGAAACTGCAGTGACTCCGGAGTCCGTAGATGTGACCCTTGCTGATGATATCGATATCAGCCGTGGAGACGTCATCGTATCAGTATCCGGTGTGCAGCCGATGATGGAACAGGATATCCTCCTGAATGTCTGCTGGTTCCGCAACTCCGCATTGCAGCAGGGCAAGAAATACATCATCCGCCACGCTACAGGAAAGACTCTCGGAATCGTAAAAGAAATCGAATACAAGATCGACATCAATACCAGAGAAAAGATTTACGATGTGGAGAAGCTGGTGATGAACGACATCGCTCGTGTCAGAATCAGAACAGCAGAACCTCTCATTTACGATTACTATAAGTCAAGCCGCACGATGGGCAGCCTCATATTCGTAGAGGAAGGAACCAATGATACCGTCGGAGCCGGAATGATTGTCCCTGACGAAGCATAAACTATGTCCATCCAGTCAATGACAGTTGAAGAGCGCATTGCCTTCGCTGCCGCCAAGAATGAAGAATTCCTGAATCAGGAACCTCAGAAAGTGCTTGAATATTTTCTGAATGAGTTCCCGGAGACATCCGCATTGTCCTCAAGCCTCAGCTATGAAGACCAGACCATAACCGACATGATGGTCGGCATCCGCAAGGACGCGAGAATATTCACGCTCGATACAGGTCGTCAATTCCCTGAGACTTATGACCTTATAGACCGGACCAACATGCAGTACGGAATCAGGATCGAGGTCTTTTTCCCTGACTGGCACAATGTCCAGAAAATGGTCAAGGAGCATGGCATCAACCTGTTCTACGACAGCGTGGAGTTCCGTCATTTGTGCTGCAATGTCAGAAAAGTGGAACCGCTCAAGAGAGCACTGCAGGGAGTCGAAGTCTGGATCAGCGGATTACGCAGGGAACAGTCTGTCACCAGAGCCAATATGCAGATGGTCGAGTACGATACTGCTGACAATGTCATCAAACTTAACCCTCTCATTCTGTGGACAGAAGAACAGGTCAAGGAATATGTCCGCAAAAACGGCGTGCCGTTCAACAAACTGCACAACGAGGGCTTCCCGAGCATTGGATGCCAGCCTTGTACGAGAGCTGTCAAGCCTGGTGAGGACATCCGCGCCGGACGTTGGTGGTGGGAGGACCCGGACCATCGCGAGTGCGGTCTCCACAGCAGAAAATAAATCTCTTTCGTGAAGCCGTCAGGCTTTCCCGGAACCGGATATCAGATTATTACGGAGGTTTCCATACCATTTTCCCAATCGATGATGGAAAGGTATGTGAGATCTCCGGAATAGTTTATGCCGATGGAGATGTCGTCAAGGTCATCTGCATTCCAGTCATATCCTTTCTTTCTGAAAATCTCATACAGGTCATATTCCTTCTCGACTGATTTTCCGTCCTTTGGCATCAGGAGCAGTTTCAGGTTCGGTGCCAGTGAATCTTGTCTTGGCAATACCGCTGTGAATACATTCCTGTCAGAAACGGTTGATTTGCAGACATATCTGAACTTGCCGGTAAGGGTGCTTCTGTCCTTGAGCGACACACCTGCGGTTTCGCCCGTCACCACCATTTCGTATGGGTATTCGTCCTTTCCAGGATTGGAACAATGTATGGTCAGTTTACTCCACCATTTGTGGAACACCGCCCGAGTGTACGCCGTCTCTCCTGTGCAGTCCACATATTGTGAACTGACCATGAGGCTGTCCGCCTCGTCTCCTTCCATTATCCCGATATAAAGACCATTACGGATACTGCTTTTCAATCCTTGGATACATGTTACCAGATGAACGGATTTCTGCACTTCTGTAGTGTATTGCGCAGACTGGGAGTCCAATGATATCTCATTGAGCCCGTCAGTGGAAATATTTATGTCACCTTTACCTTTATCTGCAGTGCTGAGATCCACTTCCAGCAGGCATGGACAGCCGCTCCTGACTTCCTTTACGGAGCAGGACGGTGTCAGAAGGAGTAAAAAGGACAGTATCTGTAATGGTCGCGAAATCATGTCAAAGTCTATATTTCGTATTCAAAATCGGCTCCTTCCTGCCATTCCTCTACCACTGTTATACCGAACGTACATTCGTAGGCGGTTACAGGAACATCAGGACTCAGTGAACCCGGACGGGTGATAGTGAGGTCGGTGATGTTGTAGGTCTTGTTTCTTTCAATTCCTTTTATGGAAACAGGATAATAATATGTCTTTCCCCCAAGAGTGGTTTCTATTACAAGCCTTGTGTAGCGGGGACCGAAAGTATTTGACTGTGAGTCGGTTTCAGTCCTGTTCGGATATACGTAGAAAGCCCTGCTTCCGCTATATGGCTTGGCTGGAGTCATGGCAGTGTCCTCGATGTCGTCATAGATGAGCGCATCAGTTTCACCGGCGGTGTATTTCATCTGGTTGTGCCACAATGTCGGCTCGCTGCTGCCGCCGTAGCAGAGGTCGCCTACCACATTGACAGCATATATCCTGACTACCTTGAACTCCATGTCCCTGTATGCTGGAGATGTGAAATTTGGAGTTATCTTGTTCACTGCAACTCTTGCCACGAGTCGTTTCACCTCAATAGTCACCACTTCCTCTGCACTGATCGGCTGGTCAGTCTTTTCTCCCGTCATAACGAAATTCTCAAGACTGTTGTCGGCCAGCAGTGACTTTGCGGTGAGCAGGTCGGCCTTCGTGCTGTATGATTTCAGGTCTGGAGCATTCACGATGGCGACAATGTCCTTTTCACCGGTCGTGCAGCTGATTTTGATGCCGCTCGAGGTTTCGCTGCTGGCATAGGCGTCCAGTTCGCCGTCCTTTCGGAATACGAATATCTGTACATTGTTCACTTTCTTTTCATTCTCAGCGACGATGCCGGCTTTGGTGAACTGTCCGCAGTCCACATTGACTGTCATTTCCGTCTTTTCGCCTGCATTCTCCGCTGCCGGCATTGCTTCTTTCTTGTTGCAGGATACAGATCCTGCAGTTATGGCAATTGCCGCCATAACCATACTGATTGTCTGTTTTTTCATTTTTAATTGTCGATATTGTTTAAACCGTATTTTCTTATCAATGCAGAAATTTCCGGGTCCAGATTTCCTCTGTGTACATATGAAGGGTTCAGGCTGCAGGCTGTCTCATAATGCTCGGCAGCAAGTTTTGTCTTGCCTGTGCGGCTGTAGATGACTGCAAGCATATAGTGCACCCTGTCAGTCTTTTCAAGTTTCTCCAGGATGTCCAGTGCACTTGCGTTGTAATCCATGGCGCAGTAAGCAACAGCCAGATTGTAGTCTCCGTAAGGCTTGAGAATCGAAATCGCCTTTTTGTAATCCCTGTCTGTAATCGCTTGGACTCCAGACATATAGGCTGTATCAACAACCGTGGTGACTATCGTGTCCTGGACCATGCCCTTCCGGTGCAGGCTGAAATCGAATTTGACGGTCCGCAGTCTAGGATAGACATGCTCTCTCAGGTATTTGTAGAATACCATCTCTGCCAGCAGTCCTTCGCGCTTGTCCGGTGCAGGTTCTTCCCGGATTCGCCTATAGTCCTCTTTCTGCTTTTCGGTCAATGTCGTGTCTGCCCCGATAAGTGCATCCAGCATAGTCCAGTTCTCCCCGGCGCTTACCGAGATGAATTTTACCGCAAGATCCCTCTTTTCTGTTCTGTAACTTGAGTCCAGGTTCAGTTCCGTTCCGAGTTCCCTTTTCAGTGAATCAGTGCATCTGCCCTGTTCCGTACTGAAGAACTTCGCTATCGAAGCGGCTCTCGCCTCTGACAGTTTCCTGTTGAACGATTCTTTGCCTTCAGGCGAACTTGAAGCCGTGACCACTATGGAATCCAGGACGTACTCCCGGTCGGAAACCAGATCGCAGATGTTCTTTCTGATTCTGCTCGTCTCTTCCCGATTGTGCCCCAAATTCATGTCAATGTCACTTTTTCCTGAGTTGAAATCCACATAGCAGACAGTATTGGCGGAAACACGCCGCGAGATAACCTTCTTGAGGTATTTCTCGGACTGGTCTGCAAAAGAACTCAATGAACTTATATAGAACGTAAGAGGCTTGCTCTCGGGTATATTGTAAAGTGTCTGTCCTTCTTCAAGTATCTTTCCGGACATGGAAATTTCAGCCTTTTTAAGTCCCGGACAAGTGTTGATGGTCTGAGTGTAATCATAGATGAAGTCCCCGTCAGGTGTCACGACCACGGTGTCCAGTCTTATGCCTTCAGTCACGATGGGAGCTTTCACATATTTTCTGAACATCTTTTCCTTCCTGGATTTTCTGCGTTCATTTCTCTGCACCAGATGACGGTAGGTATAATGCTCTATTGCAGCCTGTTCCGTGACTCCGTACACAGAGGCGAATACTTCATCTGAAACATAACTCGAGTCGTTTCTGAACTTGTACAGGGCAGGGATGTTCCTTTTTATGAAAATCTCCAACTGAGTCATGTTCAGGAACCTGTTCTCATCAGCGATGATGGACTCCAGGAACTTGCGGTACTGCTCATAACCTTTCATCTGCCGTTTCCGGTACTGTGCGCCGGTAATTATTACAGGCTCAAGCTTCGTGGTATCTCCCAGAATATACATGTCCGGATAGAGTCTTACCTGCCATCTGCTGTCCTGCATGCTTCCCGGCACGGTCACCTGAAACTTCAGATCCACTTTTCCGTGTCTTTCAGCAACGTTCCTGAATCTTGCCGTGACTTTGGCTGCCCTGATGACGTCTGTGGCCACCATCTCTCCATTCTCATCCTTTACGGCATTCATTATCAGCACGCTTTCCGGGGCGCTGGTCTCAACCGTATCCTTTTCCTGCTCTTCTGTCTCCAATGGGATGTATTTTTCGTCTGGAATAGACAGCTCAGCCGAAACGGAATCTGATTTGAGACTGCTGATTTTCCGATGCGTACCGCATCCCGCCAGCAGGAGAGCCAATGTCGTCAGCAAGATCAGTCTTTTCATTATAGTCCGAATGATGGTTGAACGTTTTCGTCTGTCTCGATGATGGTCAGTCTGTTGGCAAGCACTTCATATACCTGCTTCTCCACGCCGTCCGAGTTCTCGAATTTCTGACATCTGAGTCTGCCGACAACGTGGACGAGGGAGCCTTTGTCGATTTTGTGGAAATCCGGCATCCCTTTTCCGCTCCATGCTGTTACATTGTGCCAGGTAGTCTCGATGACAGGCTGGCCGTCTTTGCCTTTATATGCGTAATTGGTGGCCAATGAGAATCTGATGGATTCGGAGCCGCCGTATTCCTGGATCTTTACGTTTCCGACGTTTCCCCTCAGTTCGATTTTGTTAATTTGTTCCATAGTTTTAAATGTTTGGTTTACGTCGGTCCGGACGCGCGTTCCCGGACTGACCAGCGGCAAAGTAATAGCGAAAAAACCGACGGAAAAAGGAAATTTAAGAATCGTCGCTGAGATTTTTACGATTTTTAAATTCCTTAATTTCACTGCATTATGAAAAAAACATTTAAAACAAATTTTAAATTTCCGCAAATCATCCGAAAAGTTTAAGAAACGTGAAAATTTTTACCGGAAAGTCATGTTTTCCGATGCCATTTGAAAGTGTAGTCTTATATTGTGCACAGCATTTTTAATGGTAAACGATTATGACAGACTACAAAATCATTGACCAATCCCTTAAAATCGACTCGTGCCTCGAATGTGGGACGATTTTCTATGGGCGGACCAATAAAGTATTCTGCTGCGAGGCCTGCAAAAACAGATATCACAACAGAAAGTACCAGGAAATCCGCAATGTCAAGCTGCGGGTCAGGCATATTCTCGAGAAGAACTACACCATATTGTCCGGTCTTGTCTCGGACAAGATATCGTCCATCGGAAGGGATGAGCTGATGCTCAAGGGATTCAATCCTGAATATGTCACCGGCTGCATGAGGATGAACAAGAGGGAACTGTGCTATTGCTACGACATCGCTTTTGTGCGGACTCCGTCGAGAATATACAATCTTCGCAGAATTGCCGGAAAAGTGACCTGCGGATGAAATTCCTTGCTAACTTTGTGCTCCTATTATTATATATGACATCTATGAGCAATCCGTTATTGGTGGAATCTCCATATCCGTATGGAGCACCGCAATTTGACAAGATAAAGACAGAACATTACCTTCCCGCGTTCAAGCAGGGCATCGTGGAAGCAAAGGCTGACATTGACAATATCGTGAATTGCCCTGATGCTCCGACATTTGCCAATACGATAGAGGCTTTGGAGTTCAGCGGCAGGACATTGGGCCGGGTGTCGGACATCTTTTTCAATATCCTCGAGGCTGACTCCGACGATGAACTGCAGGCGGTGGCCGAGGAAGTGTCTCCGATGCTGACAGAGTATTCAATGTATGTTTCGCTCAATGCGCCACTCTTCAGCCGTATCAGACAGGTGTATGAGCAGCGGGAGACATTGGCTCTGGAGCAGGACCAGAAAAGGCTGTTGGAGCAGACCTACAAGTCATTCTCCCGCCAGGGGGCCAATCTTTCCGATGAAGACAAGGCCATCTACGGAAAGTATATGGAAGAACTGTCGCTCCTGACATTGAAATTCGGCAAGAACGTGCTCGCCGCTACCAATGCCTATTCTCTGCATATTACTGATGAGAAAGACTTGGCCGGACTCCCTGATTATGTGAGGGATGCGGGAAGGACGACTGCGAAAGAGAAGAATCTGGAAGGATGGGTATTTACGCTGGACAGACCGAGCTATGGGCCGTTCATGCAGTATTGTGATAACCCGGAACTGCGCAGGCAGATGTATCTCGAATATAACAGAAGGGCTACTTCAGGTGAGAATGACAATTCGCAGACGGTTCGTCGAATTGCCGAACTTAGGCTGAAGATAGCCGGAATCCTGGGCTATGAAACCTGGGCAGACTATGTGCTGGAAGAGAATATGGCCAAGACGCGCAAGACTGTGAATGACTTTCTGGAAAGCCTGATGACTCCGTCATTGCCCTTTGCTCAGAAAGATGTGAAGAACGTGTATGAGTATGCGTTGAATCACGGTTTCAGACAGATTGCACAGGAGCATGGACAGCCGTCAGACAGGCTTATGCCTTGGGACTTCAGTTATTGGTCAGAAAAGTACAAGGAAGCTGAGTATTCGCTGAATGACGGGCAGCTGAAGCCGTATTTCAAGTTGGAAAACTGTATTGGAGCGGTGATGGGCCTGGCTGAGAAGCTTTACGGAATCTCTTTTGAAGAGCGTCACGACATCCCTGTCTATCATAAGGACGTGAAAGTGTATGATGTGAAGGATAAGGACGGCAGCCACCTGGCCCTGTTCTATGCTGATTTCTTCCCGCGTGAGAGCAAGAGGGGAGGGGCGTGGATGACTGAATTCCGTGGCCAGAGGATTGAGAACGGTGTGGAACAGCGTCCTCTGGCAAGCATTGTCACGAATTTCACCAAGCCTACAGAAAATGCTCCGTCGCTTCTTACCCATGACGAACTGAATACGTTCCTTCACGAGTTCGGCCATTCGCTGCACGGAATGTTTGCGGAAGGCCGTTATCCTTCTCTCTGCGGAACAAATGTGGCGCGGGATTTCGTGGAACTGCCATCCCAGATAATGGAGAACTGGGCGTTTGAACCGGCGTTTCTCGAAACTTTCGCCAAGGATTATCGTACCGGTGAGGTGATTCCGGGAGAACTGCTTGAGCGTATTGTCAATGCAAAGAATTATCTCTCAGGATATTATCAGGTGCGCCAGCTTGATTTCGGAATCCTTGACATGGCTTGGCATACGCTTGAGTCAATGCCTCAGGAAGGGACGATCGAATTTGAAACCCGCGTTCTGGAGCCTTACCGTGTGCTGCCTTATGTGAGCGGAACCGCCATTTCCACATCCTTCAGCCACATATTCTCAGGCGGATATTCTGCCGGATATTATTCATATAAATGGGCTGAAGTGCTGGAAGCGGATGCGTTCTCTCTCTTCGAACAGAACGGTATCTTCGACAAGGCTACGGCAGAATCGTTCAGAAAAGAAATACTCTCCAGAGGCGACACTGAGGACCCTGCTGTCCTCTATAGGAACTTCCGCGGAAGGGATCCGCAGCCACAGGCATTGATGAAAAAACTTGGACTCGAATAGAGCCCAAGTTCAATTCCTGAACGACAGAACAGGAGTCCTGTCAATGTATTAATGTCTTACTGTGCATCGACCTGTTTCTTCGGGTCCTTGAACAGTATCATAAACAGCACGCCGACTACGAGAGCGTAAGCTGCGAAGATGTACCAGGCTGTGCTCCAAGACGGCTCGGCTGCGTTATAGACGAATTTGTTCACGATTTCCTGAGCTCCGAGAGTTCCGATGGTCGCGCCTATACCATTGGTCATCAACATGAAGAGTCCCTGTGCGCTGGAACGGATCTTCTCGTCAGTTTTCATGTTTACATAGAGTGAACCTGAAATGTTGAAGAAGTCGAATGCCACACCATATACGAGGCAGGACAATACGAACATCCACACGCCAGAGCCCGGATTACCGACTCCGAACAGACCGAAGCGGAATACCCATGCGAACATTGCGATCAGCATCACCTTCTTGATTCCGAAGAACTTCATCGCGAAAGGAATGAGCAGGATGCACAATGTCTCAGACAGCTGGGACAGGGAAATCAATGCGTTTGCATTCTGGGCACCCCAGGCATTGGCATATTCCGGAATCTCCTTGAAGTGGGTGATGAACGGATTTGCAAAGCCGTTGGTGATCTGGAGAGATACTCCCAGGAGCATTGAGAATATGAAGAAAATCGCCATGTCCTTTTTCTTGAACAATGCGAAAGCCTTGAGCCCGAAAGCTTCTGCGACAGATTTGGATTCGCCTCCTTTAGCTACAGGACAGGCCGGAAGAGTGAATGCGTATGCTGCCAGTACCAGTCCGATGACGCCGGAGGTAAAGAACTGGTTATAAGACAATTGGAACTGTACTCCGTCGATTGACATGAAGTTTACGAAGAGCATGCTGCAGATGAAACCTACAGTACCGAAAACTCTGATAGGAGGGAAATCCTTCACGGTGTCCATGCCGAATTTCTCGAGTCCGGAGTAGGCTACGGAATTTGAGAGCGCGATGGTAGGCATGTAGAATGCCACGCTTATCGAGTAAAGGGAGAACAGAGTGGCGAAATTCACGCTGTCACCTGCCGCAAGTCCGTAGTAGCCGGCTGCTATCATGGCAAGTCCAGCTATGCCGTGGCAGAGCCCGAGAACCTTCTGGGCCTGGATGTATTTGTCGGCGATAATGCCTATGATGGCAGGCATGAAAATGGAAACAATGCCCTGCATCGCGTAGAAAATGCCGATTTTCGCCCCCAATCCGATATTGACAAGATAACTTCCCATCGAAGTCAAGTATGCACCCCAGATGGCATACTGAAGGAAATTCATAATTATCAGTCTGATGCTGATTCCGTTGTTTTTCATTGTAATTGAATTAGTGTTTTGAATATGCAAATGTACAAGTTTTTGTGGTAATTTTACTAACTTTGAAAGTTGGAACCAAAAAATGTCTGTCAATAGATGAAATTTGTCAAGATAGCAGCGGATTCGCAGTCATCGGCCAGATGCGGAATCATCACCACCGATCACGGCCAGATAGAAACACCTATATTCATGCCGGTAGGCACAGTAGGTTCAGTGAAGGGAGTTTACCACAGGGATTTGAAGGAAGATATCAAGGCTCAGATAATTCTTGGCAACACCTATCATCTGTACCTGCGCCCCGGACTTGATACATTGAAGGCGGCTGGCGGCCTGCACAAATTCATTTCCTGGGACAAGCCGATATTGACGGACAGCGGAGGCTTTCAGGTATTCTCATTGACCGGAATCAGGAAACTGACGCCTGACGGCTGCACCTTCTCCTCACATATCGACGGCTCGAGACATACCTTTACGCCTGAGAACAATGTTGATACTCAGCGTATTATCGGTGCTGATATAATGATGGCGCTGGACGAGTGCTGTCCGGGAGACGCTGACTACAACTATGCGAAGAAATCACTGGAGATGACCCAGTCATGGCTGGAGCGTTACCTGAAGCGTTTCGACGAGACCGAGCCCCTTTACGGTTACAGCCAGACCGTATTCCCGATCGTGCAGGGCTGCGTTTATCCGGATTTGAGAAAACGTGCCGTGGAACATGTCGTAGCCCAGAACAGGGAAGGCTATGCCATCGGCGGCCTTGCAGTAGGGGAGCCTACCGAGAAGATGTACGAGATGCTTGAACTTGTGTGCCCGCTGCTTCCGGACTACAGACCGCGTTACCTGATGGGAGTGGGAACACCTGCCAATCTGCTCGAAGGCATTGCCAGAGGCGTGGATATGTTCGACTGCGTAATGCCGACCAGAAACGGCCGCAACGGAATGCTGTTCACATGGAACGGCATCATGAACATGCGCAACAAGAAGTGGGAGAATGATTTCTCGCTCATTGACCCGGAAGGCGCGTCTTTCGTGGACAGAACCTACACCAAGGCATATCTGAGGCATCTTTTCGTGGCAGGAGAAATGTTTGCGGCAATGATTGCGAGTGAGCACAACCTGGCATTCTACCTGGACCTTGTGAGGCAGGCGCGCGCCCATATCCTCGCAGGAGACTTCAAGGCATGGAAAGACGTTACGGTTAAAAGGATAATGACAAGACTTTAGTTGACTATGTTTCCCAAAAAACTGGATGTATATATCACGAAGAAGTTTATGCTGACTTTCTTCATCGCGATTCTCCTTATAATCGGAATAGTGATCATCTTCGACATAAGTGAGAAAATCGATGATTTCGTGGCCAAGCAGGCTCCTCTGAAGGAGATCATCTTCAGTTATTACGTGAATTTCGTCCCGTATTTCATGAATATGTTCAGTCCTCTGTTCGTGTTCATAACTGTCATATTCTTCACATCCAGAATGGCGGCCAACTCGGAAATTATCGCCATCCTCTCCTGCGGAATCAGTTTCCACCGGATGATGCTGCCATATATTTTCTCCGCATCCGTCATCGCGCTGCTGTCGTTGGGCCTGAACCTTTTCGTCATACCGCGGGCCAATGCCGAGAGGCACGTCTTCGAGGCGGAATATACGAAGAAGAAAGCACAAAAAATGGAGAGAAACATCCATTACCAGATAGCGCCGGGCCAGTTCGTATATGTGGAACAGTTCAGCAAGTACAACAATACGGCGTACAAGTTCACACTCGAGACCATCGAGAACAACCAGCTGGTTTCCAAGGTCTCAGCGGAGCGTGCAGTGTGGGACGCCTCCATCGGCGGATGGACATTGAAAAAATACTTCATCCGCGAATACAATGAATCCGGACTCGAAGACAAGGTCAGATGCGGCGAGCAACTCGACACCGTCATCAGCCTTACTGTAGATGACTTTTTCCGTAAGAAGAACACCGTCGAGGACCTGCCGTTCGAGCAGCTGAACGAGCTGATAAGTGTCCAGAAACTACGTGGCGACCCGAATGTGAAATACTCATTGATAGAAAAGCATACACGTTTTTCACTTCCTTTCTCCGCATTCATATTGACCATTATGGGCGTGGCATTGTCCTCAAGAAAGAAGAGGGGAGGCATCGGGTGGAACCTTGCGATAGGCATCGCCCTGAGTTTCTCGTACATTCTGTTCATGAGGTTCAGCCAGATGTTCGTATATACGGGGCTTATGCCGCCGTGGCTTGCGATCTGGCTCCCGAACATGATATTCGCGGTGATTGCCGGCGTCCTGTACAGGATAGCGCCTAAATAATCAGAAAATGTTCTTGATAAATAGCATATAACCAATTCAATATCATTATCATGGCGGAACACACACTCTCCCCGATGAAGCGCACAATTGTGGGCGTCCAATTCATGTTTGTGGCATTCGGCTCCACAGTCCTTGTGCCGATCCTGTGTCATCTCGACCCTGCTATCGCATTGCTTGCGGCAGGTCTCGGCACACTCCTCTTTCACGCTGTAACAGGCGGAAAAGTACCTATCTATTTGGGCAGCAGCTTTGCATTCATTGCCCCGATTATCAAGGCGACAGAACTTTACGGCCTTCCGGGAATGTTCTGCGGACTTATGGCAGTCGGTGTCGTATATATGCTTATGAGCCTGCTGGTCAAGGCATTCGGTATCAGCTTCATCAAGAAACTCTTCCCGCCTATCGTGATCGGACCTGTAATCATTCTCATCGGACTCTCGCTTGCCGGCTCAGGAGTCAATATGGCAAAGTCCAACTGGATATTGGCGCTCATATCATTGGCAGTTGCAGTAATAGCGTCAATCTGGGGAAAGGGTATCGTGAAACTTATTCCGGTAGTGTTCGGTGCAGTCGCCGGATATATCGTTTCCCTGATTTTCTATAGAAGCTCAATGGATTTCACACCGGTAGCCGAGGCTTCCTGGTTCGCATTGCCGAAAATCGCGCACATGACATTCTCCTGGCAGGCAATCCTCTTTATGGCACCGGTTGCGATCGCACCTATCATCGAACACATCGGCGACATGTACGCCATCAGCTCCATTGCAGGAAAAGACTTCGTGAAAGATCCAGGTCTGCACAGGACATTGCTCGGAGACGGACTTTCATGCTGTCTTGCAGCGTTCCTCGGCGGCGCCCCTGTAACTACATATTCAGAAGTCACCGGCGCGGTTTCCCTTACGAAAGTCACTGACCCTTCGGTACTTAGAATTGCAGGTGTATCGGCAGTCGTGCTTGCCCTCATCGGTAAAGTGGGCGCTGTAATCCAGACCATCCCGCAGGCCGTTCTCGGCGGCATCATGCTGCTCCTTTTCGGCAGCATAGCATCAGTCGGAGTAAGCAATATGATAGAATCCCGAATCAATATGGGCTCCACCCGTAACCTCATTATCGCATCATTGATATTGACCATAGGCATCGGCGGCGCTGTCATCGATTTCGGAACATTCTCATTGGCAGGAATCGGTCTTGCGTCCATCGTGGGCGTGATCCTGAACCTCGTGCTTCCTCACGACAAGAAAGAACCGGAATATCTCGAGAAATAATGAAAGTAAAGATCGTAAACAAATCCAAGAATCCTTCACCTGCATATGCCACACCGCTTTCAGCAGGAATGGACATCAGAGCTGACATCAATGGGCCTATAACATTGGAGCCGCTCCACAGGCAGCTCATACCGACAGGACTGTATATCGCTCTGCCTGAAGGGTTTGAATGCCAGGCAAGACCTCGCAGCGGACTGGCTGTGAAACATGGCATTACAGTCCTCAATACCCCGGGTACAATCGACGCGGACTATCGCGGAGAACTGAAAATCCTCCTCGTGAACCTGTCTGACGAGCCGTTCGTAATCGAGCCTGGCGAGCGTATCGCACAGCTTGTCGTGGCTAAACACGAGCACGTGGACTGGGAAGAAGTGGAAGTCCTGGATGAGACAGAAAGAGGCGAAGGCGGTTTTGGAAGTACTGGTGTAAAGTGATGGATATCAAAGAATTATATTCAATATTCGTCAAGTGTGGCTCGGTTGCGACAGATAGCCGGGCCATACGTGGCGGAGAACTTTTCTTCGCATTGAAAGGCGAAAATTTCGACGGAAACGAATACGCGGTCAAGGCACTTGAGGCCGGAGCCGCTTATGCCGTGGTCAATGCAGATGCTCCAGTTGCAGGGAAGGCGGACTGCTACCCTTCAGAAAACGGAGGCAGCCGCATCATCAAGGCGGACGACACATTGGCACAGTTGCAGGCACTTGCCCGCTATCATCGTGAAAATGCTCTCGGCGAAGGCAACCATCTGACAGTCATAGGAATAACCGGGACGAACGGCAAGACTACCACTAAGGAACTGCTCAGGACCGTCCTCTCTGCTGGTCTCCGGACCGTCGCCACAGAAGGTAATCTGAACAATGACATAGGCGTTCCGCTTTCTTTGCTGAAAATCACGCCTGACACTCAGATTGCCATTATCGAAATGGGCGCAAGCCACCCGGACGACATCGCCAAGCTCGTGAAGATCAGCGAACCCGACTACGGCATCATCACCAACGTCGGCAAGGCCCACCTGCTCGGCTTCGGCAGTTTCGAAGGCGTCAAAAAAGCCAAAGGCCGCCTCTACGATTATGTCAATGAATTCGGCAAGGCTGTTTTTGTCAATCAGGATGACGAAGTTCTCAGGTCAATGTGTGCTGAGCGTGAAGGGCTGTCGATTGTCCCTTACGGCCTGAATACCGACGGATGCACCATTCTCGAGACCACGTCTGAATCTCCGTTCCTGAGGATAAAACTGTCTGACGGCAAGGTTATAAATACTTCATTGATAGGTAACTATAATTCGGCCAATGTTCTGGCAGCCCTCTGTGTCGGCAAATTCTTCGGCATCAGCGAGGACAAGGCATTGGCGGCAATCGCATCATACCGTCCTTCAAACAGCCGCTCACAGATGGTCCGCACTGAGCGCAACTACTTGATCGTCGATGCCTATAACGCCAATCCTTCAAGCATGCGCGCAGCATTGATGAACTTCTTCAGTATCAATGCCTCTCCTAAAGCCGTGCTGCTCGGAGATATGCGCGAACTTGGCGACGGCTCCGTGAATGAGCATAAGGAGATTCTGAAACTCCTGTCTGGAGTCGGCATTGACCGTATATATCTTGTAGGGGAAGAATTCCGTAAAGCATTGGAAGACAGTGTAAAACCTGAGAATGTAAGCTGGTTCGCCACTTCAGCTGAGCTTGCTGATGAACTCGCGCGCAACCCGTTTTCAGGATATACCGCCCTCGTCAAGGGCTCGAGAGGAATCCAGATGGAAAAGACTATTCCTTCGTTGTAGTAGAATCGTCCTTTGTGGAAGTACCGATGGCTGCCGGCCGTTTTTTGTCAATGAATCTGGCGAAGAACCACCTGGCGGCCATTGCTATGATTGTACCGTAGGAGCAGCCTATGACAGCGCCGACAATGACGTCTCCGAGATAATGCTTGCCTACGAATATCCTGCTGATGGACAGCAATGTAGCCCATATCAGTATCCACGTGATGTAGGCCCTGTAGGTATGTGTCTTGTCGTAGCGGAACAGTACGGATGAGCATAGGGCGAAGCCGAATGCATTGGCAGCGTGAGCGGAGAAGAAACCGTAGAAGTTGCCTCTGGTTTCCAGGACGTGCAGCCCTCCGAAAATCATCCTTGAACTGTAGCACGGACGAAGTCTTGCCACGGAATATTTCAGGAGATTGGAAGTCTGGTCGCAGGCAAGAAGCGTAAGCCCCATGCATGCAATGGCGATAAGGCCCTTCTTCCACCCGAGCCTTTTCACGAAGAAAAATGCAATCAGGGCGTAGAGCGGAAACCAGACCGCCCTATCAGACATGAAGATCATGAACTGGTCAGAGGCGGGATGATGAAACTTGTTGATGAACAGTGTCAGAATCTGATCCCATCTGTGCAGTATGTCCCAGAATACCAATTCCATACGTTATTCGTGCAATGCAGTCCAAAGTTCGTCCTTAAGCTTGTTCAGTCCGTCACCGATAACAGAAGATATGAAAACTGTCGGGATGTCTTTAGGCAATGTCCTCTTTATCTTCTTCTTGGTCTGCTCATCGATGATGTCGCACTTGGTGACAGCCAGAACCCTTTCTTTGTCAAGCAGTTCCGGATTGTACATCTTCAGCTCGTTCAGAAGAATCTTATAACCTTTTCCGATATGCTCCTCCTCGGCGGACACCATGAAAAGCAGCACGGAATTCCGCTCGATATGCCTGAGGAAACGCAGACCGATGCCCTTGCCCTCATGTGCGCCTTCGATAATGCCCGGAATATCAGCCATCACGAAAGACTTGTCATCGTGGTAGCGCACGATTCCGAGGTTCGGTTCCAATGTGGTGAACGCGTAGTTCGCGATTTTCGGCTTAGCGGATGTTATGGCCGAGAGCAATGTGGACTTTCCGGCATTCGGAAAGCCTACAAGTCCGACATCAGCAAGGATTTTCAGTTCCAGTATGAACCATCCTTCCTGACCTTCCTCGCCCGGCTGCGCATAACGCGGAGTCTGCTGGGTAGCTGACTTGAAATTGTTGTTTCCAAGTCCGCCTCTGCCGCCTTTGCAGAGAATCTTCTCCTCTCCGGGCTCCATCATGTCGAAAAGCACCTCGCCGGTCTCGCCGTCTTTCACGACCGTGCCCACAGGAACGTCCAGGATGATGTCCTGCCCCTGCTTTCCCTTGCAAAGCGCCGCGCCGCCGTGTTCGCCGTTCTCAGCCTTCACGAACTTCTTGTATTTCAGATGGATCAATGTCCAGAACTGCGGATTTGCACGCAGTATTATGTGACCGCCCCTTCCGCCGTCCCCTCCGTCAGGTCCGCCTTTCGGAACATACTTGGCCCTGTGCAGATGCACCGAACCCGGTCCGCCATGCCCTGAAGCACAAAAAATCTTCACATAATCTATAAAATTGCTGTCTGCCATAATAGCTTCTTTTTCAATTTTCTCCACTTTTTACCCCGAAGGGCCTGATCCAGGAGGCTTTCAAGATGCAAAGTTAACGATTTCTTTTGATTTCCCTAAGCGGAAAAGCCCAGGCATTTTGTCAATGGTCTGACGGATTTCAGCGGGGTATTTCAGCGTAGCCTCGTTTGCTACAATGAATTCTTTTGCTCTCATTTTTTCTTGTCAAGTTCTTCTTCCAACAGCCGTATGCGGTTTTTGAGTTCTTCAATGGATGGCAACTGGTCCTGGATCTCATTCACCTGGATATTGTTGTAAGATGCGACGCCCATAGGTGTCTGGACTCCTTTGAACGCATACTGAACTTCCGTTTCGTCTTTGTTGCTGCAAATAAGCAGACCGATGGTCGGATTCTGAGACGGTGTTTTAATCAGGTCATCCACGGCGTTGACGTAGAAATTGAGCTTGCCGGCGAATTCCGGTTGGAAAGGCACCGCTTTGAGTTCAACCACGATGTAGCAGTTGAGCTGTATGTGAAAGAAAAGCATGTCCAGTTTCCTCGTCTTTCCTGCCACAATGATCTGCTTCTGCCGGCCCAGGTAAGCGAATCCTGTTCCGAGTTCCAGAAGAAAGTCGGTAAGATGTTTCTCTAACTCTGTCTCCAACTCTTCTTCCTCGTAGCCTTTTTTCAGGGATGCGAAACCGAAATCGTAGGTGTCTTTGGTAATGGCTTGAGCCAGTTCGCTTTGAGGGGAAGGAAGCTTATCACTGAAGTTGGTGATGGCTCCGCCGGACGTATGGAAATAGTCTGCCTTGATGCAATTCATCAGGGTATTGCGGCTCCAGCCTTCTGTGGCGGCATGTACAATATAGAAGATGGCTTCTTCGATATTCTTACACTTGGAGACAATCTCTACGTGGTGGCGCCATGGAATCAATGCCAGCAATGCGGGAAAACGAATTCCGCCCATATCCGGATTATCTTCGTTTGCTATTTCTCCACCAAGCTGGTGGAGTTTCTTGGCGACTTGATAATCAGCGGATTGGATTTCTCCACCAAGTTGGTGGAGTTTTTGTCCGTTATCCGTATAGAAACGATACCACTGCTTCATGTACCACAGATTCGTGGTGCTGAATCCCTTGGATTCCGGAAACGCAGCCTGAAGATCCAGGCTGACTTGCTCAACAATGCCGGAGCCCCATCTCTCTTCAGCCTTGCGCATCACAAGGTCGCGCCCAAGTTGCCAGTTGAAAAGCAACTGCTCGACATTGATCTTTACAGAGGCTTTAATCTGAGCATTGCGGTACCGGGCTTTGATTTCTCCGAGCCACTGCATGTACTCCTGGTCTATTTTTACGTCGTGAATCTTCACGACTTTCGGTGCATCATTTTTCATAGTGCGAATGGTACAAAATTTCCAGCCTTCACAAATCCTGCCTTTTCCATTATAAATATACTTTATGACTCTACACACATTGCTGACAGGTGTCGGTTTTCGCTACAGCCACCTGCATCAGCCATCATACGGAAACACAAATTTAACGATTTTTCTGATTTGCAGAAGAGCAGAAGTCATTGAAAAATCCGTCGTTTTGATTATTTTTGCAGCTCGTTTTTGCGCCTGGAATGGAGGATTGCGGAACGATAAGAATGGACTTTTAAATATCAAATGCTATGGGACTTATACCTATCTACACCTGGACCAAGGGAATACGGAATTTTGATCATAGAAGAAAAGCATTCAGAAACCAGCCGTGGGCACAGGGCGTCGTCCTGCTCGCCTGCGTAGTCGTGGCCATGCTGCTGGCGAACCTCCCGTTCACCAAAGGCTTCTATCACGACTTTCTGAACTCCAGCATAACCCTGTTCCTCAGCGCCCCGTCAGGCAACGGAGTCTATTTCCCGCACGGAATGACAGTCGAAAGTTTTGTCAATGACATACTTATGACAATCTTCTTCTTCACCGTCGGCCTGGAAATCCGCAGAGAAATGAAAGTCGGCGAACTCTCCACAGTCAAGAAAGCCCTCATGCCTGTAATCGCAGCATTCGGCGGAGTCGTAGCCCCTGCATTGATATTCACACTGGTAAACCACGGCACAGCAGCCGCCTCAGGCTGGGGAATCCCTACAGCCACCGACATCGCATTTGCAGTCGGCATCCTGTCCATACTCGGCGACAGAGTACCGGTATCACTCAAAGTGTTCCTCACCGCATTGGCCATAGCTGATGACCTTATCGCCATACTGGTAGTGGCGTTATTCTACGGAGGCACCGTCAGACTGGACCTTCTCGCAATCGCAGTCGTCCTCATCTGCCTCGTCGTCCTTATGAACAAGCTCGGTGAAAAACGCGTCTGGTTCTACCTCGTGCCTGCCATCATCATCTGGAGCCTCTTCTACTACGCCGGCATACATTCCACCATGTCCGGAGTCGTGATGGCCTTCCTGATACCTATGACACCGCGTTTCTCAGAAGCATACTTCCAGCGTAAACGCAAACAGTACGAAAGACGCATTGCCGAATACAGCGGCATAGAATCCACAGCTTCCGGCTTCCCTAACGGCCCTCAAAGACATTGTCTCAGAAGACTTTCCGTCATCTCACGCGACTCCATCAGCATGAGCAGCAGACTCGAACACCTGCTCTCTCCGTGGGTGAACTTCCTCATCATGCCGATATTCGCGCTGGCCAATGCCGGAGTCGAAATCCCTGACCTGTCTTATTTCAATGTCTTCAGTTTCGATGCCGCACTCGGCGGAGTAGGAATGGGAATATTCCTCGGACTTCTTATCGGCAAGCCTCTCGGAATCTCATTGGCAAGCTTCATCGCCATCAAACTCCGCATCGGAGAGATGCCTTCACGCGCGACTTGGAGAATGCTTATAGCCGTAGCCTGTCTTGGAGGAATAGGATTTACAATGTCCATTTTCGTAGATACCCTCTCATTCGGCAACCAGACACCTGAGGTTACGTCAATGCTGCGTGACATGGGCAAGGTGGCAGTGCTGATGGGCTCGCTCTGTGCAGGACTCTTCGGCAGTCTGCTCATCAATATCGAGTACCGCCTCGAATCCAAGAAAGTCGCTTAAACTGCTATGGGACTGAGACTTAGAATCTGAGTTCCAGTCCCATGTTCACTACGAAACAATGCGGAGACTTCACTTTACCGGCCGGAGTGTCCGTATATCGGTGCGTCATGCGCCATACAGCATCCACCCTCACCAGACGAAAAATGTTAGTGAGTCCCACGCCCATCTCCACATAAGGCTTGTTCAGCATGTTCATCCCCGCCGGGAAAAGCATCGGCGCATTGACCGAATTCGGATTGCCGATAATGCCGTTGTTCTTCTGTGACAATGTGCCGTAGGCCGCCTTGAGCGTGAATACCTCACGGATTTTCGTCTTTTTCAGCAGCGGAATCTTGCCGATGAAGAACCCGCCGAAATTATGCTCCCAGAACAATGTGGTCCATGTATCTGAAGCGAACTCATAGAACTCCATGCACGAGAACGAACTGTGGTCGAGAATATAAGTTCCGTTACCTTCATGCAACTTCAGCATCGGATAAGGCACAGTGCCGACGATTTTTCCGGCAGTGAACTTGATCTTGGACATTCCCACCGGCGGAATCTTCAGCTTGTAATCTATGGACAGTTCACTTCGGAAATAACTGTATTCGTTCTTTCCGATACCCTTCAGCGAACCCATAAGGTCCAGCGTGAAAATAGGGTAGTCTGAATGCAGATACGACTTCTCGAACGTACCTCTTGCCACAGTTTCGTCTTTGGAAAACCTGGCTACCAGTCTCAAGTCATTGGCCCCCACGGAATTCACTCTTACAGTATCTAAAGGCGAGCCGTCAGTGGCAGTAATCACCCTGTTCATCGGAACGAACATGTTCGAGAATATCCTCCTGAACTCCAGGGAAGTCGATGTGTTCAGCCACGGCCGGATTTCCCAGTCATAAGTCGCTGCATACTCATTGACAAGACTCCTCTTCTCGCTGCCTCTCTTGCGAAGAAGCGATGACAAGATATTCATGTCATTGAACGCATTCTTGCCCTTTCCGAGCTGCAGGATATCGTGTTTTCCGCTTATAGTCAGCTTCATGGTAGGCTGCTTGCTGAACATCCATTCCAGAGAACCTCCGCCCTTGAACTCCTTGTCCTTGAAACCATAGCCCAGATAGCCCTCAATCCTGAATTTCTTGCTCAACTCAGATGTGGTACGCGCCCCGAACGAAACCCTGTTGCCTTCAGTGTCATTGAAACTGTACAGCCGCGAATACGGTCCGAAAGCGACATATTTCGTCTCCAGGTACCCCGAAACCACAGTATTCACGATATTATATACGGTGTTGTACAGCGGAACCTGCTTGATGGAGTCCACCATATTGTAGATATTCTGCTCCTTTTCCGATAACTTGTACGGCCTGGCCTTGCTCCACCACTCTTCATCTTTTTTCCCCGCATCCTTCATCACGTGCACGGAAGTCGCGTGGGCCTGCTGGACCAGCTTCCTTGCCGGCTCACCCAGCACCGGATTCATATAATCTATCTGACGGTTGCCCAGGAACGACACGAACTTCGAAGAATCACTCATCGTCACGGAAAAATCCACGTACAGCTTGTCCTGCTTGTAGAACCAGAGCGAATCCCCGACCAGCTGGTCGGTACGGTCTATCACCATGTCCCTGATCCAGTTCACATTAGCCCCTTTCATCATTTTCGCATGAATCTCCCTCAGCGCGAAAGTTTCCGAGTCAATGTTCATTTCCCCGTCAAAGACCGTCGAGGACACGCCCCTGCCGGGATGGAACCTGATTTTCCAAGTCTTTCTTCCGTCAATGTTGAGGCTGTCCACCAGATAGTAATTATAGTAAACACTTCCGTTGGACGACAGCGGAGACGGAATCTGCACATTGAAGGCATTGATGAAATTGTTGTAGAAATTCGTCTTCAGGTGCATGCTGCCGGTAAACTGCGAAATGGCATTGTCCTCATTGAAACCGGAAATCCTCGTCGCCTCTATGGCTTCCTTGCTGATATCCGGAGAAATACTGTGGTATCTCTTGGCCCGCGTCTCCGAAATCATCACCGGAAGAAAAGGCTGGCCGGAAACCACAGACGTGTCCATGTAATCGAAGATGAAGCCGAAGTTCCTGCGTATCATACGGTTGCGCAAGTTGCGGTCAGGATTTGTCAGGTCCAGTTCCATCTTGGTGTAGATGTCACAGGCATAGGCATCACGGCGTTCCGGGTCATTGACCTTCTTGCGCTCATCGATCTGCTTCAGAATCCATTTCATATAGCGGTTGTCCGGCTTTACCACTGCCGCATTGAGCGAAGAAGTGACAGGATGGAGCCTGAAATCCACCTCACTGAATGCCCTGCGGCTCACCCGTATCATCTGAGTCTCATATCCTAACAGCGCTGCGCAAAGCGTATTTGCCGTAGAATCACGTGTCTCCATAGAATAATACCCTTCCAGGTCAGTGGAAACGCCTATGGTCGTCCCATAGAAATATACGGCGGCGAAAGGTATCCCTTCACCGCTTTCCGAATCTGTCACCCTGCCTTTCACCTTGGTAGCCTGAGCTCCCGCTGAAACGGAGAAAAATATGGTCATCAGGGCCGTCAGAATAACATATATATATTTTTTTTTCCTCATTTTCTTCACACAAAAACTCTCAAATATATACAAACCTTACTAAAATACGAAACTTTCATTATCTTTGTGCGAACAAATTCGACATATATATGATTAATGTGGCTATTTTCGTGTCCGGAAGCGGAACGAACTGCGAATCCCTCATCCGTCATTTCAGCGGCTCTGATAAAGTCAAGATTTCTGTAGTCCTGAGCAACAAGGCCGACGCATATGCCCTTGTACGGGCGCAGAACCACGGGATACCCACAGTAGTCATGCCCAAGAAAGACTTCAACGACGAGTCCAAGCTGATGCCTCTGATGAAGGAATTCGGAATCGACTTCATCGTCCTCGCAGGATTTCTGCTCGTCGTACCAGATTTTCTTATCAATGCATATGACCACAGGATGATAAATCTTCACCCTGCGCTCCTGCCCAAATTCGGCGGGATCGGTATGTATGGGAATCACGTTCATGAAGCAGTAAAAGCAGCCGGAGAAACAGTAACCGGAATGACCGTCCATTACGTAAGTAATACCGTGGACGGCGGTGAAATCATAGCCCAGCGCTCTACTCCGCTGACTCCTGATGATACTCCTGAAACAATAGCGGAAAAAGAACATTTGCTCGAGATGCGTTTCTTTTCAGAAATCGTGGAGTCCGTCATTTTGGGCCTCTAAACTGGTTCATTTGGGTTCATTTCTTGTCAAAACCATCAAAACGAAAAATGTTGATAACTTTTTTCGTCTTCGATTTTCGACCAATAGGACATAATTCTAACCTGCGCCAAAATTTGGCCTATGTGTCATATTTTGCGTATATGGCTGATATCCTACGCTAAAATTTGGCGTATGTTGATTTTGGTCAAAATTTGTATGGGGGGGGGTGGCTAAATAGCACTTTTTGTCAGATTTACGCCCCTGTATTTAGAAAAAATATATTTGCAAATCTCGATTCTCAAAACTAATTTTGTTCTACTTTAATAAAACGAAAGCAAGTGAAATATCCTCGGGACCCGTTCCCGACAGTGTAATATTTTAAGAACTGATATAAGTAGATGGCAAGGATTACAAAGCGGCTTCTTACAGTTGCTCTTCTGATTTCGGCCCTGTTTTCGGGGCAAGTCGGAGTTTCAGCTCAAGAAGCGACAACTCTTGATACCGGGCGTTCGGTTTCTGCACGATCTGTGGAGAGACGCTTTGCGATATATTATTGGCTGGACAGGGTCGATATCGATGAGCATTATCTTGACAACGAGTGGCAGATTGCGCAGATCCGCAAATACCTCCTTATTTCCCCTAAAATAGACAGCATCACCATTTCTTCCTATGCATCTCCTGAAGGTGTGTATGAGCGCAACGTATGGCTCGCCCGCAAGAGAGCAGAGGCTGCACGCCGTTTCATCGTGAAAAATATCCCTGAAGGCTCGTCTCTGAACGGGGACAAGATCGTCCTCAGGCCGCAGAATGAGAACTGGGACGGACTCAGAGCGGAAATCGAGGCCAACTACAAACTTCAGAACAAGGACCGCGTCCTCCGCATCCTCGATTCCAAGGTGGGCAATGACACCAAGAAGTGGCGTATCCAGCATCTGGACAACGGCTACACTTGGCATTATATAATAGTGAACCACATGCCTAAACTCCGACTCGCTACCTGGATCTGCGTCTGGGTGGATCCGGAAGTTCCTGTGCTGGAAGCAGTCAGACCTGATGTCCCTCTGAAATCCGAGAGCAGCATGGCATTGATTCCTCAGACTTATGTTCCTACAGAATTTACTCCGTCCGAGGCAGGCAAACCTGCTTACGAGCGCCAGATGATACTTGCCGGCAGAACCAACCTTCTCGTTCCGGGACTCAACTTCGGCATCGAGATTCCTATCGGAAGACATATTTCCATCGGAGCCGACTACTGGTACCCTTGGTGGCTTGCCAAGAACAACAAGTACTGCGGTGAGATGCTCGGCTGGTTTATCGACGGAAAGTATTGGTTTACAGGACGTAACGGCAAATATGAATGGACACGTGCCGACAAGCTCAAAGGGCACGCGCTCGGAATCTATGCCGGCTGCGGCTACTATGACTACCAGAAGAAGATGAGCGGCTACCAGGGCGAATACATCGATTTCGGTGTGGACTACACCTTCGGCCTGCCTATCGGAAGACGTGACCACAAGTGGATGCGTATGGAATTCAATATCGGTGTCGGCTGTATGATGACACAGGCCCGTCACTACACCCCGACCCATGACTACACGCAGCTCATCAAGGACCCTGGCATCAAGCAGAAGTACTACACCTTCTTCGGTCCTACCAGAGCCGGAATCTCGTTTGTCCTGCCGATCATCGTGAAACATAAAGTGAAAGGAGGCGAGCGATGAAAAAGATAATGATACTTGCACTCGCATTGACAGTGCTCTTCTCAGCCCATTCCTGCAAGAGGCGTCCGCTCAGCGATGCTGACTATAATGTCAATGTCGTATTCAACATAGATCAGAACATCTTGAACGGTCCGGAAATGACGGAACCGGAAATGATGAGAGTCGCGTTCTTCGACCATAACAACGGAAACCTCGTCGCCCAGGCATATCTTCCTCCTCAGGGAGGCCAGGTGTCAGTGCTGCCGGGAAGGTCCTATGACGTGTTGGCCTACAACTTCGGTACGCAGGTCACCTTCATCCAGAACGAAAACAACTTCGGCCGCATCAGCGCCACGACCAACCAGATTGCCGACTCGTTCAAGAGTAAGCTCAAGAGCCGCGGTACACGAAGCCCCGGCGACGAAACAGAAGAGACCATCGTTTACGACCCTGACCACCTCTTCGTAGGCCGTCTGATGAATGTGGACATGCCTGCCCGTTCGGTGGAGTCTCCGGAAGTGACATTGACAATAGACTGTCAGACAGTCGTGCAGTCGTGGATACTTTGCGTGAACAAGATCAAGGGTGCCCAGTATGTGGGTTCCATCTCGGCCGTCATCACCGGCCTGTCGCAGTACCACAGGCTCGGCCCTGGAAACCGCTCCGAAGAAGTCGCGTCAGTGTTTTTCGATGTCCGGAACTTGGACAGAGACGGATTTCTCGATGCCAGGTTCAATACCTTCGGACGGTCTCCTAAGCAGGGCGAACGGCAGATCCTGTCCCTCGTCATCACCGACGTCGCAGGTAAAGGATATATTTTCAATGTGGACATCTCCGACCAGTTTATCGACAATCCGCGCCAGTACATCCTCGTGAACACTGACGATATCGAGATTCCTGAGCCTGAACACAAGGAAGGAGGCGGACTTGCGCCGTCAGTGGATGAATGGAAAGACATCAATACGAACATAAACATTTAAATTTTCTTAATACTGTATTAAAAATGAAAAAAATTATTTCAATCGTGCTTGGAGTTGCCGCACTGGCAGCCTGCACCAAAACATCAGTAAGCTATGAGCAGCCTGGTGAAATCGCTCTTGCTCCTGTAACAAGAGCCAATATGACTAAAGCTGCCATTACTGGAACAACATTCCCTACCACCAACGACATGGGAGTTTATGCTTTCTATAACACACTCGATGCTGGTACTTCTAAGGATAATTTCCTTGCAAATTCAGCTGCTTATCTGAACAATGTGAAATTTGTCAACAGGACAGGTACCGGTAACTGGGGCGGTGATGGAACAAGTTATTATTGGCCAAAGACCGGTTCGCTTGTATTCGCAGCCTACTCGCCAAGCGTAGCTGCCCTTTCTTATGCTGCTGGCCAAGATAAGTTCTCTAAGACTGATTATGTTCAGAGTTCAGATCTCGCTAGTACTGTGGACCTTCTCTGGAGTCCTATGACAGCTAAATCTCATGACAAAACTACTACAGCTGTTCCAATGGTATTCTATCACGCTATGTCTTGGGTTACTGTTCAGGCAGTAGCTGCAAATTCGGATTCTAATAATAAGTTCAAAGTCAAATCAGTTAAATTGAACGGTATCGTAAATAAAGGATCATTTGAGACTGCCGGCGCTACGATTGATTGGACCCCTTCTGAAACTGATAAACAGACACTCACAGTTTTCAGCGATAATAATTATAAAGAGGTTGAGCTGCCGACTGCTGAAAAACCTGTTCAGGCACTTGAGAATAATGCAAAAGGAACTGTAGTTATCCCTCAAACTCTTAGCAACGATGCTACTCTTACAGTTGTATTCTCTCAGTTGATGCCTACTGGCGATTGGTCAGCAGACCAGAACCTTACTTTCACACTTAATAAATGTAAAGTTGGTGAGCCTGCTGTTGAACTGAAAAAGTGGGATAATGGCAAGCACTATATCTACACACTGAATTTCAACATCAAGGGTGCTACCGGCGAAAATGAGATTCTCATCAAGCCTACACTCACGGACTGGGAAAATGTTACTGCTAATGGCATCAATGCTCAGTAAGCGTTTGCAGATAGTTTAATTTTATTCATAGTATGAAAATCCTTTCCAAAATATTAGTACTGCTTCTGACAGCAGGCGTGTCATCAAGTTGCTTGTCACATCTCAAATATGACAAGACTACGGGTGAAATCAGATTGAGACCGGTTGTAGGCTTGGGTACAAGATCTGGAGAGGATTTCATTCCTTTTCCGGAAGACAGGGAGTTCCGCGTCACTGCGGTCTCCCGGGATTCCGGTGAAAAATATCTGGACGATGTCATTGTCAAGTCCCGTGGCGCCAGAGGCTGGTTCCCTGAGAACTCTCCACAGTGGCCATATGACCAGTCATTGACATTTGCAGGATATTATCCTACAGACCTTCAGGTAACCTGTGACCGTGAATGCAATCTCAAGATCTATTCGTACACGGTGGAAGGCAAGGGCATAGACATCCTTTTGGCAAAAACCGACAGGGCCTATACCAAGAACGACAGTATCGTGGGATTTCCGTTCCGCCACGCATTGACCAAGATGGACTTTCGCGTGAAACAGACATTGAATCTGGAAACCCGCGTCAAAATTCAGAAAATCGAGCTTTGCGGCATTTTCAGGCAGGGAAGCTACGATTCTTCGGCATCACCGGACTGGAGATCGTCAGGGCAGAAAAGCGACCTCACCATATTTGAGGCTGACGGAGAAGGTGTCGAAGTATATAAGATGTCTCCATCCTATTTGGGCGGCAGCTGGTTTGTCCTTCCGCAGGACGGCGGCGCGTCCATCAGAGTTACGTTTGCTCTTTCTACAGCCGGGAGCGAATGGCTTGGCAACCAGACTGTTGAAACACCTGCAGTGCTTAAGGAGTGGTTGTCCGACAGGCACTACACATATACGCTCAATATCCAGGAACCTGGTCCGGAAGACACTACCGGAGACCCGTTCGTGCTGAAGTACACTACGGGCATAAGCAGCTGGGATGAGCGACTTTCAGATTAATTGAAGATGATGAAAACTGATATCAAATATAGTTTGGCTTCTGTAGCGGCGCTGCTTGTCTCGCTTGGCTCCTGTACTACGGTCAGGGTCGAGCCGGATGAAGTGGTGAGTCGTGGTGATGAAATCCTGTTCATCGCCGGTTCCACTGAACCCGGTACGAGAGCGATGCTTGATGCCGGTTCGTTCAGACAGGTGGGCAATGCATTGAAAATCTTCGATATATATTCTCCTACCGCTACTTGGGCTACTGCCGAATTCTATATCCGCGATGCCAATGCCGTCTGCAATTCTGTTGCGGCCGGCTCCACATGGCCTTTCTATAAAGGACTTGATGTGTCATCTGGTCAGGAACATTATTACTGGACCAAGATGGGTTCGCACAGGTTCTATGGCGTGGCCAATAAAATGGCGGGCAAGACTATTCCTGCAGACTGGAAATTCAATGCTGAACATAAGGTTTTTTCAGTCCCTGCAACTTTCAATACTTATAATACTGACAAAGAGCAGTTCGACCTGATCTATTCCAATATAGCAGAGCGCAATCTGAACACTGGCGCGGGCACTGGCCCTGTAGAGTTGCAGTTCCGCCATCTGTTCGCCGGATATGCGTTCACACTGAAAAATGACAGCCCTAATCCTCTCAAGATTACCTCTGTAAGGCTGAAGGTGGGCAATTCCTGTACCGCGACCATAAATTACGGTTTGGCTTGGGATCCTAACAATACCGGTAGTCCTGAGATTGAATATACCTCTATGGTAATGGATCCTGCGGATGGTATTCCGGGTGCTGCCGTTGAGGGCGGTGCAGATGTTACCATCGCATCCGGTTCTACTGTGAACCTTATGATTCCGGGCAAGACATATACGGGCGCTACTTTCCCTGTGGCGGATTATCGTCTGATATGGCCTCAGCAGCTGCACACTACTAATGTGGCGAAGGGACCTGGTGAAGGCGGTGCCGAGGGCGAGTCGCTGGGTGCCAAGGTGCTGGAGATCAAGTATAAGACAACGGTGAAGAAGATAGAGCCTTATGAGCATTATGAATGGACTGATGGGACTGGACAGTATTATGTTACTTTTGAGTATGTAGGGCCTGGTAAAGGGGATTATACGCAAACTACTACTCAGTATTATTATAAGCGTTATAGTTTGAATCAGGATTATAAATATATATTTGCTGGAAAAAATGAAGGTAGTTATAAAGCAGTAGATGCATCTACATCTTCTATTTATAATAAAAAATATATAAAGACTCTAGAAGTATCTACCACAACCACTGTCTCCAAGACCATTAACATAAATCTTGCGAACATCACCAAGGATAAGCTTTGGGATGCCGGCCACAGATATCTCTACAACTTAGTTTACAGCAATGACGCCATCGGCGCGCAAGTGACCGTGATGAACTGGGAAGGCAACAAAGGCGGAGATGTGACATTTGAATAATGAAGGGAATTATGAAACACTATATTGTAAACATACTGGTCGCTGCGGCATTGACCTTATGCTCATTGACCTCCTGCGTGAAAGAGAACATCAGTGCTCCGGACCACGGGGAAGGAACCGTGTATCTCTCGCTCAATGTCTTTTCCGGCGGCATGGATCAGGTCATCGTCAAGAGCCCGTGGGACCCGAACGATGCCAATGAACGTGCTGTGGAGAATCTCCGAATCTATATTTTCTCCAAGGCTACTGGCAATCTCGTTGGATACAAGTATTTCTCGAAAGATGACTTGACTTTTACGGATGACAGTTCCCAGCCAGGTTACGACCGCACGGCTACTGTCAGCAATATCCCTACCTCCACCGGCGAAGTATATATCTACGCCATTGCCAATGCAAGGACTTCGCAGTACAAGGTCACTGACGATGCCATCCTCGATATCGATGAGTCGAATCTTTCGCATCTTACCCGCGAGACATTCCTGTCGGCTACCTGTACCCGTCAGCTCGGCTCCATAAACCCTGCCGACAACCGTTTCGTGATGAGCGGCTTTGCCAATAACGGTGCTCCCGTGACCATTGCGCGAAAAGATGGCACGACGCAGCAGGCTGAAATCACGTCTCCGACAGACGAGGACGCTAAGCGTGTGAAACTGTATAAAATCCTGTCCAAGAACAAGATAACCGTCAAGACGGAAGGCAATGTTACATTCAAGCCGGAGTACATGGAAATTCACAATGTGCCTCAGGTCTATGGCTTGATGCGCAGAAATAATGTGGCGCCTTCAGGTTTTGAGACGTTTGACCGAATCATCTGGTCAGAGAACAGCTATCAATGCTATCTTCCTGCCAATGTCCAGACTACGACTGCGACACCGACTTCCTTCAATGACCGTGAGAAGAATACTTACGATGATACCGGCAAGAAGACCTTTGTCAATGCGCCTGCGAATGCCACCTATGTTGTCATTCACGGTAAATATCAGGGCGGCGATTATGCGGGCGATTTGAGCTATACTGTCCATTTGGGCGATTTCTCGAAGCACCCAGCGGATTTCTCGGTCGCTGCAAACAGCAACTATGAATATACATTGACCATAAAGGGAGTGAATAACTTTATCGCTGAGTCCCAAAAGAATGGTGATGACCCTGGTTCTGAGGGAGTTGTCATCTTTAAAGGAACTGATATCCTGGAGGTGGACTGTCATTACGAGGCGAGAGTAATGAAGTTCTCCATGTCTGAGCTGAATGATATTATCAATGTTGGTAAATACGGCTATATCCTGAAAATCCAGACTGCGTTCTGTGAGACGATATCGATGATTGTGGACGGAGAAGGCCGGATTTACGATGCTGCTGAATTCAAGACGCAGTCTAACCCTACTGTGCTCACTACGGTCGGAGCTGACGGTATGCCTGTGGATGCATCCAGAATTCTGATTAGTGGAGATGTGGATTTCGACTGGGTTCATTTTGTGAAGAATACGGGGGTAGATTCTGCTACTCCTTCGTCTTCGCCCGGCTGTAGGGTTTCATCCTCTCACGCTATTTCAGACGTATGCGCGTTTCCTGGTGTGGCAAATACTCAGACTATTTTCCAGTTTTTGCGGGATTTGTATAAGGCGGGCAAGGAACAGACTGCATCATATTTCAATGCTACAGGCTCGTCAGTCTATGTCACCTGCTTTGTGGATGAAAACTACTATCCGAAAAAGAACTGGACCGAGTATGTGAACAAATCTGAGCCGCGCCGAATGTATTTTGCCAATGAACTTTTCGTCAGTGCGGACGGTCAAAGTTCTTTCGCTCGAGCAAAATATGTGGTTTCTCAGAAATCCATCTGGACATTCTATGAATTGAACCCGACATTGAAGCCGTTCGGTCTCGAGTCGGTTTCTGAGGAGAAGGCTCAGGGCGTGAATGTTGTGGGAGGAACGAATAGTCGTAAGGAACCATGGGATGGAAGGGCTTCTGCGATTTCCAATAATAGAAATAAAGGGTTCTATGCGAACTCGACCAAGAGTACGGGTAAGCAGGATATATATACTGGTGCATATAAAGCCTGTATGAGCCGTAACCGTGATGAAGATGGTGACGGAACAATTGACGAAAATGAGATAAAATGGTATCTCGCTTCTGTGGATCAATATAAAGGTATGTGGGCAGGAGAGGAGGCCTTTGATACTGATGCGAGATTGTTCAAGGCGACTGAAAGTGAGTGGGCGGCTTTGAAAAAGGCTTTTGGCAATGGAGACGATGCGAAATTGTCGCCATGGCATTATTTTACTTGTTCTTCTGCGAATACTTTCTGGGCTGAGGAGGGTTGTGCTACAGGAACAAATGGTAGTGCAACTATGGTCAGATGTATAAGAACATTGGCGTCAAACTCAGAAGGATTGGAAAGTGCGGAGACGTACTATTCCTATAAAGACAATATGTATTTTCCTGATTTTGGTTGACTCGATTATAGAAATTAT